>ERZ1047985.11-NODE-11-length-183076-cov-6.443490_pt1 | contig 183076 bp, 174 predicted proteins | sample MGYA00383097_ERZ1047985 | MGnify/ENA primary metagenome ERZ1047985 (study PRJEB29581, sample SAMEA5548367) | metagenome | biome: marine; feature: coastal; material: water | depth 50 m | study: Short-term variability in the microbial, nano- and picoplankton...
AGGTCATGGATATTGAACTGATTGAGCGAATCATGTTCGCAGGCCCGGGCCATGACTTGCATCAATTCGGTGCAGGCGCTGACTTTTAAGGGAATGGCAGAATGAATACGGTTTATACCACCTGTCGCTATTGCGAAGCAGCCTGCGGCCTGGCGGTGCAGGTTCAGAACAATAAAGTTGAAAAGATCGTAGCCGACAAAGAAAACCCCCAGACCTGGCGCGATATCTGCTCCAAAGGCCTAACCGCTCATGAATTAGTAGAGCACCCCCGGCGTATCAAGGCGCCCATGAAAAGGGTAGGGGACTCTTTTGTAGAGACAACTTACGAGGAGGCCATTAGCGTTATTGCCGCACGATTCAACGAGCTGATAGCGGTTCACGGCGCTGACAGTATTGGCTACTACCACGGCAACCCACTGGGTTTTACCTCGGGGGTTATGTTCTCGTTGGGATGGGTGGACGCCATTGGCACCCGCAATCGGTATAACGTGGGCTCCATCGACCAGAATAATAATCATGTCGTATCCAGCGCCCTGTTCGATTTACCTTATGTCCCGTTCAATCCTGACATTGATCGTTGCGATTACTTGCTGATGATTGGCATGAACCCGGCGGAGAGCAAATTTAGTTGGCTGGGCAATGCCAGCGATGGCTGGGCGCGGGCGCGGGAAAGACAGTCTCAAGGCGCCAAACTGGTCGTGGTTGACCCACGCAGGACACGTAGCGCACAACAGGCCGATACCCATCTGTCTATAAAGCCGGGCGCTGACTGGGCTTTTATTCTGGGCTTATTACATACCGTGTTTGGCGAGAATCTGGTGGACTCCGCCGCCTGCGCGGCCTTGCCCGCCGCGCAACTCGAGTCGATCAGAGAAATTGCGCTGGCTGCGGATCAGGCTAACTTATCCGGTCGTTGCGGTATCGATGCTGAGGACATCCGGCAAGTTGCCAGGGATTACGCGCAAGCCACGGGCGCTATGTGCCTCACTCAGACGGGGGTATCCATGCATACCACAGGTACGCTTGGCCACTGGCTGGGGCTGGTGCTCGACATCGTCACCGGCCATCTGGACAAACCAGGCGGGCGACGCTTCGATACCGGCTATATCAACATGACGGAGTTTGCCGCCACCGGCAACCAGTCGGAAACCGCCAGCCGGGTGCGGGGGCAGCTCACGGTTATGGGCAATCGTTCTCTGGCAGAGCTGCCGGATGAAATCCGCACCCCGGGACCGGGCCAGATAAAAGCCATGGTGATTCAAAGCGGCAACCCGGTGGTGTCGGGCCCCAATGGCCAGCTATTAGACAGCGCCCTGGCCGAGTTGGATATGTTGGTCGCCGTCGATCTGGTACAGCGGGAGAGTCATCGTCACGCCGACTGGTTGATTCCCGGCGTTCACTGGCTGGAGCGCGAAGAATTACTATTCAATCTAGCTGGCGGCATGGACCAGCCTTTTGCCCAGTATTCTGCCCAGGCCGTCAATCCGCCTGAGTCAATCCGACCTGAGTGGACGTTTTTTGTCGACCTGGCGTTGGCAATGAAGGTGCCGTTTATGGGTAAAAAAGGCGCCAATACGATGATTCGCATCAGTCGCGTACTGGCACGCCTGCTAAGAAAACCGCAGTGGGCCTTTTCCCCCGGATTGCTGGAACGGCTGATGTTAAAAGGTGCCAAGACCTTCAGCTGGCGACAATTGCAAAATTCACCCCACGGTTTGCAATATCGTGACCGCGCCTACGGCCAGCTTCAGGCGCAGATGCGAGGCAAGGCGATCCAAATCGGGCCAGCACAGTTCTGTACGGAGCTGCAGCGTTTGTTGGATAAAAGCAATCAACCTGGCACTGAATATCCCTTCACCCTGATCGGTAAGCGAACCCTGAATATGATGAATTCCTGGTTGATGGAACTGCCCAATATGCAAAAGCGTGAGCAGGGCAACGATTGCGAGATTAATCCGGCAGATGCGCATTCCCTGGGCATAAAGGAAGGTGCCAAAATCGAGGTTACGTCAGCGGTTGGTAGTCTTTCTATTAAGGCGCGCATCAGCGACCGCGTAGCGCCGGGCGTTGTTTGCATCCAACACGGCTGGGGCTCGCGGGTGTTCTCTCCGGTGGATAAGGAAGAACCCCTTTGTTTCGGCGTCAACGTCAATCAGCTGGTGGATAATGCCGCAATCGACCCTTTTTCCGGGATACCCAATCTCAATTCGACCCGGGTTAAAGTCACAGTATGTGCTGACACTTAGTGGGTATCCGGTCATTGTATTAATTTTTAATGCTATGGTTTGCAATAGAATCTAGCATGGGTTTCAATTCCTCGGTCGCGGAAGTTTGCACCTCTTGATGGAGCCCAGTGACGGTGACAAAAAAATTAAGTGTGACCAGGCGGCAAAAGCCAGACACGCCTGCCAGAAAAATAAAAGGAGATTCAAGAATGACCTCAGGATTACTGACTTTGTTGAATGACAAACGGGCCCAGTCAAACCTATTGCGACGTTTTGGGCTGACCCTGCTGCTAAGCTTGTTCGCATCCAGCTTCGTCCAGGCGCAGGACCAGGAAAAGCCCAATATACTGATTATTTGGGGTGACGATGTCGGGTGGTTCAATACCAGTGCCTACAATCGCGGCATGATGGGGTATAAAACTCCCAACATCGATAGTATCGCCTCCGAGGGCGCCCTGTTTACTGATTGGTATGGACAGCAAAGCTGCACAGCCGGTCGCGCCGCGTTTGTGACCGGACAAAGTCCTTTTCGCACGGGGCTGTTGAAAGTCGGATTGCCGGGCGCCAAGGAGGGACTATCAGAGAAAGATCCTACCGTAGCGGCCTTGCTCAAGAACCACGGCTATATGACAGCCCAGTACGGCAAAAATCATCTGGGTGATCTCGACGAACATTTGCCGACCAATCATGGCTTTGACGAGTTTTTTGGCAACCTGTACCACCTGAATGCAGAAGAAGAGCCAGAGAGTGCTGACTATCCCAAGAGCGCGGCCTTCGCCAAGAAGTTTGGTCCACGCGGTGTCATCAAGTCTAGCGCCGATGGGAAAATCGAGGACACTGGCCCGCTGACTAAAAAGCGGATGGAAACCGTCGACGAAGAGGTCACTGCCGGCGCCCTTGACTTTATGGAGCGTGCCGCCAAGGCTGAAAAACCTTTTTTCCTGTGGTGGAACTCCACCCGCATGCACGTCAATACGCATCTTAAGCCAGAATCTGATGGCGTAACCGGGCTGGGTGTTTATGCAGACGGCATGGCTGAGCACGATAAGCATGTCGGTCAAATACTTGCCAAGTTAGATTCATTGGGCTTGGAAGAAAACACGATCATCATGTACTCAACCGACAACGGCGCGGAAATTTTCACCTGGCCGGATGGAGGCATGACGCCTTTCAGAAACGAGAAGAACTCCAACTGGGACGGTGGTTATCGCGTACCTACCATGATCAAATGGCCCGGCGTGATCAAACCCGGCACAGTCTACAACGACGTTTTCTCGCATGAGGACATGCTGCCCACTATTATGGGCGCGGTCGGAGAGCCCGACATTAAAGAAAAGCTGCTTAAAGGCCACAGGGCGATTGGCCGAAACTACAAGGTGCATCTTGACGGTTACGACCTTGGACCTTATTTCCGTGGCGACGTCGATGAAGGCCCGCGCAAGGAATTTTTCTACTGGACAGACGATGGCCAGCTTGCCAACCTCCGTTATGATCGCTGGAAAATGGTGTTCATGGAGCAACGCGCCCACGGTTTCGATGTGTGGCAGGAGCCCTTCGTGACATTGCGACTGCCCAAGCTGATCGATATGCGCGGCGACCCCTTTGAAAGAGCCGAGCATGAGGCAGCACCCTATCCCATGTGGCGTTTTGACAGGGCCTATCTGGTTCTGCCTGCAGTGAACTACGTTGCGGAACATCTTGCTACTTACAAGAAGTTCCCACCACGCCAGGAGGCCGGTAGTTTCAACTTGAACAAGGTACTGGAGGCGCTGCAGAAAAACCCGGGTACCAATTAAAATCATCTTGCGCATAGGGGGCGGCGACTCGTCGCCCCCTATGGTGCAGCGCCTTCTAGCTTAGTTATACCGCAAGGTGTCCCAACTCCCTCTTGGTTTCCTTGACATTGAACCGTTTCATCAGGCGAAGAAAAAACGACGAGTTTTCTCTAGGCTGGAAGTCCATTGCCGTCAATTCCGGTTACAAACTCTAGGCATCGCGGCGCGGATAGTTAGCTTCGCTTTGGTCAGGATGATGACGCAAGGTATTTATTTTTGGACCTTTGCTGTAGAAAATATTGGTGAAACAATTAAGCGCAATACTTATCAGCAGTAATAAATAAATGGCGGTGACTATGGCAGAAAAAACTTGTGTTGTGGTAGGGGTAGGACCCGGCATAGGTGCCGCCTGCTGCCGGCTCTATTGTGAGCGCGGCTACAAGGTGGCAATGATTGCAAGGTCTCCTGATTACCTGGATGAACTGGCCGCTACTTTGCCAGGCACCAGCCTTTCGTTGATTGCTGATATCACCGATGAAGAAGCCGTTACAGTGACCTTCGGAAAAATAGCCAAAGAATTTGGCCAGGTTGATACGCTGATATACAACGCAGCGCGCGGCAGCTTTGGTAGTTTTTTAGAGATGAGGCCCAAGGACTTATCGAAGAACTTCGAAGTGAACACCATGGGGCTGCTCTACTGTGCGAGGGCCGTAGCACCGGGCATGATAGAGCGTGAAGCGGGCTCTATTTTAGTCACCGGCAATACAGCAGCAACTCGCGGCGGCGCCAAATTTGCTGGCTTTGCCCCTTCAAAGAGTGCCGCGCGCAGCCTGACTCAATCCATGGCGCGAGAATTGGGCCCCAAGCATGTACACGCGGCTTACCTGGTGATTGATGGTGCCGTCGACGGACCCTTTGCGAGAAATTTGCAGAAAGATAAACCGGATGAGTTTTTTATCAAGCCTGATGATATTGCACAGACGATCTGGCACCTGGACCAACAGCCCGAAAATTGCTGGACGTCAGAGATTGACTTAAGGCCTTTCGGCGAGAACTGGTGACCGTCTTTTCGTTATTAATCGCTGTTGCTGCGAGTTGAATATTTAACGCGTCCGACTCTGCCAATGCGGCATGCGCGATTTGCGCTGTTATTCTTCATTTACAAAAACGCTTTACCGCACACAAGCATCCATTCGGCCGCAGAAGGTCGCCGCTCAACGAAACGCTATTTTTTCTTTCTGATTTTTTTCCTATCGTTCTCCCCAATACCAGCACAAGGCAAGCCGGAACCGGGCGGTGGCATAAGCGATGACCGAGATCAGCATTGCCTCAGTCGCTTCAATTAATTAGGAGTTTCCTGACCCCTGCAACCCCTGGTGGGGGTCACTCTGGGGCGCTGCCTTCTAAGGCAGTGCCCCTTCACCTTCTTCAGCATCATCCTGAGTCAATTCCACGGCTTCCAATCGCTCCAGTTCAATGTCAGCGTGAATGGGCTCTAGTTCAGTCAGGCTTTTACTTGCGTTGCTGGAAAGCTGCCGGAAGCGCTCTACCTTCCCTACCAGACCTTGTTGTCCCGCCAGGCCTTTTACCGTCTGGTTATAGTGGTTGTTGGCAGACTTAAGGGTATTACCGAGCTTGTGTAGTCGCTCGGCGACAAGACACACCTGATTGTAAATTTCGCCGGCGCGTGTACTTATCTCCCTGGCTTCACGGTTACTCTGGTCGATCATCCACAGGTTCGCCACTGTGCGCAAAATAGGCATCAGCGTCGTGTGTGAAACCATCACTACCTGCCGTTGATAGCCGTAGTTGAACAAATCCTTGTTGTATTTCATGGCCTCGATATAGGCAGGCTCAATGGGCATGAACATGAGTACAAAATCCGGGCTGTCTACGCCGGACAGATTGGAATAGTCTTTGGAGGACAGGTCATCAATGTGATTGCGAACCGCTTGCGCATGCGACCGTAGCGCCTCACTCTGTTCCTCTTCTGTTGCTGCGGAAATGGCTCGGTCGTAATCTACTAACGAGACTTTGCTGTCGATTACCAGACACTTCTTCTCGGGTAGTTTGATGATGAAATCGGGCAGCCGCCGCTTGCCTTGCGCATCGGTGAAGCTGGCCTGGGCCTCATAATGATCGCCAGGGAGCAGGCCGGCCAACTCAAGAGTTCTTTCCAGTTGGGCTTCGCCCCAGTTGCCGGTGGTTTTTTTATCGCCTTTGAGAGCGGTCGCCAGGTTGGTGGCCTGGGAGTTCATCTCAAGACCAATTTCAAAGACCTTTTTGATTTCTGCTTCCAGGGCAGTATTACCCTTTACCGCTTCCGTGTGTACTTCGTTGATGCGCGACTGAAAACCGCTAATTTGCTCCCTGAAGGGCTTGAGTAGAGATTCCAGCGATTCCTTATTGGTGGAGGTAAAGCTTTTACCCTTGTCCTCGAATATGCGGTTGGCCAATAACTCGAACTCCTGCTTGAGATTGTCCCTGGCTTCTTTCAACAACGTCATTTGGCTCTGGTGTTGTTCTTCTCTTTCTTCCTGCTGGGTGTGTAGGCGAGTATGTTCATTTTGTAGGGCCTGGTAGCGCCGGCCGTGGCTGTCCAGATCGTTTTCCAGCTTGGATAACGCGGTTCGACCTTCCTGTAAGCGTTCTTGTAACTGGTTTCGCTCGACTTCCAGGCCACTAATAACGCGAGTGGCGCTCGCCAGTTCGAGTTGCAGCTCTTCATTGGATGCAGTCATTTGGAGACGCAGTCGCTCAGCTATGCCCTGCCCCCTGATAACGCCAATGAGCAAGCCCAGGGCTATGCCACCGAAAGCGATTGAACCGGCAATAATTAGCTGCTGTATTTCGGTTTCTGTCATGCTCTGCCCCACAAGAATGGGCCCAGTTTAAAACAAAGGCGCAACGATAAGCGGATTTATTGTACCGCGAGTTGGGGGCGTGTCGCTTTTTAAGACAGGTATCAGGAGAGGATGTCGCGGCTGGCAGCCGCCAGGTCAGCGTAGACAGGTATGCCGCTTGAATCGACCAGGTCGTTATTGGAAGACTCCAGTTGCAACCGGGTTTTTTCTCCCTTGCCGGTGAGCACCAGCACGGGCTTGCAGCCCATGGCCCGGCCAGCCTGCAAGTCTTTGAAGCTGTCGCCAATAAAGTAGCGTTCTGCCACCGGCTCACTTAATTCCGTTTCAATTGCACGCAGCAAACCGGTTGCCGGCTTACGACAGTCGCAGCCGTCATCAGGCAGGTGGGGGCAGTAGAAAATACCGGCGATCTCGCCACCCTGCTCTTCTACCAGCTGGCACAGATGATTATGAATAGCTTCAAGTTCTTCCAGGCCAAAAAAGCCCCTGCTTAGCCCGGATTGATTGGTGGCAATGGCCACCTGATAGCCTGCCTTCGATAGCGTCGCAATGGCTTCTATACTGCCGGGTATAGGCTTCCAGTCATCGAGCGAGCGGATGTAATCATCCGAATCCTGGTTAATAACTCCGTCGCGATCCAGGATCAGCAGGGGCATGCTTACTTGCCTACAACCAGCTGCGAAATGTCGGCTACTTCCAAGAACTGGTCGCGCAGTGCTTTCAACAGGTTAAGTCGATTGTTGCGCAGGGCCTCATCTTCGGCGTTCACCATGACCTCGTCGAAAAAGCGATCTACGGGTGCTCTCAGGCCGGCTAGACTTGCCAATGCCGCGCTGTACTCGCCCTTTTCGAGGTGACCAGAAGCGATGGTAGATAAAGCGCTTAGGTTTTCCGTCAGCTCCTTTTCTGCTGCCTCTTGAAGCAAGTTTACGCGAACTTCACCAAAACTGTGGTCATTACTCAGCTTGCCGAGAATATTCGAAACGCGTTTGTTTGCCGCGGCCAGGGCAGAGGCTTCTGGCAGTTGCGAGAAGGCGTTGACGGCCAATACGCGTTGCTGAATATCCAGGGGTTGGCTGATGCGACGTGCAGAGACTGCGCGAAAGACTTCAACCGGAATGTTTTCTTCCTCGTACCAGGCGCGGAAGCGTTCAATCATGTAGTCAAACACCTGATCCGTTGTGCCTTCTGCAAGGAGATCCTGAGGGTATTGTTGTGTGGCTAGTTCGAGGCAATCCCTAAGATCCAGTTCCAGCTTTTTCTCCACTATGATTCGCAGCACTGCAAGAGAAGCGCGGCGCAGGGCGAATGGGTCTTTGGAACCTGTAGGTGGCTGGCCAATACCGAATATGCCGACCAGGGTGTCCAGCCTATCAGCCAAGCCCAGGGCACACGCAGTATTGCTTTCAGGTAGGCGGTCGCCGGCAAATTTGGGCCAGTATTGTTGGGCGATTGCTGCCGCGACCTCAGCGTCCTCGCCGTCGTGCAAGGCATAATAAGACCCTGCCACTCCCTGCATATCAGAGAATTCCTGCACCATGTCGGTAACCAGATCGGCTTTTGCCAGCAGCGCTGAACGTTCAGCTTTGTCAGCGTCCGCACCGATCATGCGTGCCAGGCTGCCCGCAAGCTTTTGTACACGACGGGCTTTGTCCGCCAGAGTGCCAAGTTTTTGCTGGAAGATGACGGTTTCCAGCTTAGCGGCACGTTTTGCCAGCGGCGTTTTTTTGTCGGTCTCAAAGAAAAAAGCGGCATCTGCAAGTCGCGGACGGATGACTCGCTCATTGCCCGCAATGACCTGCACAGGATCTTTGCTTTCAATGTTAGCCAGGGTTATAAAATTGGGTTTCAACTCACCATTAGCATCGACCAGGTGAAAATATTTCTGGTGCTCTTTCATGGAAGAGATCAGCGCTTCAGCGGGCACTTCCAGGAAGCGCTCTTCGAAGGAACCGGTGAGAGCGACAGGCCATTCGACCAGTCCCGTGACCTCGTCTAAAAGATCCGGGTCGATCACGGCGCTAGCATTCACCGCACTTGCCTCTGCTTCCACTTGCTCGCGAATCATGGCCTGACGCTTGTCAAAGTTGGCAACAACGTGAGCATTGGCCAGAACTTCTTCGTAGTCGTCGGCCTTTTCCAGCAAGATATCGCCGCTTGAATGGAAGCGATGTCCGCGAGTGGTATTGCCCGTGGGGATGCCCAGAATCTTGCCGTGATCAAACTTTTCTCCGAGCATGGCAATCAACCACTGCACCGGGCGAACAAATTCGACTCGGCTGGCACCCCAGCGCATGCGCTTGGGAATAGGCAAACCGGCGATGGTTTCAACAATGATGTCATTGAGGCAGTCACTGGTGTGCAAGCCTGCCTCGGTCTTTTTCAGTCCTAGCCTGGTGCCTTTCGGTGTTTCAATTTCCTGCAGGTCTTGTGCTGCAACGCCTTGTTTTTTGGCGAAGCCTGAAGCGGCAGGTGTCCAATTGCCTTCACTGTCCCTGGCTCGATCAATCGGGGGGCCAAGCACCTCGATATCTTTATCTTCACCCTGTGTTTGCACCTGTGCAATTTGTACAGCGAGACGGCGAGGAGACGCAAACCAGCTGACCTCTCCAAAGCCCAGTTCGCGCTGCTTCAAGCCGGCGGTGATGCCATCGCGAAAGGCCAGGCCCAGCGATTTTAATGCCTTGGGGGGAAGTTCTTCTGTGCCCAGCTCTATCAGCAGAGTTTCATTGCTCATGATTGCTCCTCCGCCTGAATTCGCTCCAGTACTTCCTTGCGGATACCCTCTTCCGCCAAGGGGAAACCCAGCGCGGCGCGAGCATTGAAATAGGCCTGAGCGACTGCCCGCGCAAGCGTGCGCACACGGAGAATGAATCGTTGGCGCTCGGTAACGGAGATAGCGTGCCTGGCGTCCAGCAGGTTAAATGCGTGAGACGCTTTCATCACCATTTCATAAGCGGGCAGTGGCAGGTTTTTATCCACCAGTCGTAGGGCTTCTTTTTCGCAGTGGTCAAAGAAGCCAAAAAGCTGCTCAACATCGGCTTCTTCAAAGTTGTAGCGAGACATTTCGACTTCGTTTTGGTGAAACACGTCGCCGTAGGTGACACGACCAGCTGGGCCGTCTGCCCATACCAGATCGTAGATACTGTCGACGCCTTGCAGGTACATGGCAATGCGCTCGAGACCATAGGTGATCTCACCTGTAACGGGGTAGCACTCCAAACCGCCAGCTTGCTGGAAATAGGTAAACTGCGTGACCTCCATCCCGTTAAGCCAGACTTCCCAGCCCAAACCCCAGGCTCCCAGTGTTGGAGACTCCCAGTTATCTTCGACAAAGCGCACGTCGTGGACGTTGGTATCTACACCCAGCGCTGTCAGTGATTGTAAATAAAGCTCCTGAAAATTTGCAGGGGAAGGCTTCATTGCCACCTGAAACTGGTAATAGTGCTGCAGGCGGTTGGGGTTCTCCCCATAGCGCCCATCCGTTGGTCGGCGACTGGGCTGAACATAGGCCGCATTCCAGTTTTCCGGGCCAATGGCACGAAGAAAGGTCGCGGGATGGAAGGTGCCTGCGCCAACCTCCATGTCCAGCGGTTGAAGAACGACACAGCCCTGATCTGCCCAGAACTGTTGCAGCTTCAGGATAAGTTCCTGAAATGTAAGTAGTTTGTTTTGGTTTTCTGCCACCGGAATGCCTGTGAGGTCACTGCAAAGGGCGGCTATTATACAGGCTCTTTTGTCGGCATAATACGCGCTTTAGTCGATTGTGAATTTCACTCATGGATGGCCTCAAAGTAGCGGTTATCAAGCTCTATCTGCACTTATGTGCCCTGCTTCCCCTGTCCTGGGCGCGAGCGATGGGCAGAGGTATTGTGCGTTTGTACTGGCCCTTTGGGGGTCGCAGCGTCAAAGTGACCAAACGTAATATTGAATTGGCTTATCCAACGCTGGGAGTGCAGGAGCAGGCTAGACTTGCTCGTCGCAGTTTGTGTGCCACTGGCGAATTAGTGTCAGAGCTGGGGCATTTATGGATTAGACCCTGGGACCACGTCCGCGATTTGATAAAGTCGGTGGAGGGCTGCGAGCTTATTAGCGCGGCCCAGGCCCAGGGGAGAGGCGTTATTATTCTGGCACCCCACTTCGGCAATTGGGAAGTGCTTGGCTTGCATCTGGGAACACTGGGTAAAACCGTGTGCCTTTATGAGCCGCCCAAGCTACAAGCGCTGGGTCCGATGATCGTAGCGGCTCGGCAACGCACTGGCGCCACTGTGGTTCCCACTGATAGCCGGGGGCTGGCGAAATTGGTGAGAAGCGTCAAGGCCGGCTGTGTCTCCGGTATATTGCCCGACCAGGCGCCTGCAGATGTTAACTCTGGCGAGAACGCGTCTTTTATGGGCAATCAGTGCTTCACCCCGACCCTGGCGAGCAACATGATCCGTCGCACGGGCGCACTTGCCGTTTTTGGGTCGGCAGAGCGAGTGGACGGTGGCTTTGCACTGCGTTATTTCGCGGCTGAGGATGGTATCTACGACGCCGACACCGGAATATCGCTGGCAGCGATGAACCGTGGGGTTGAGGCCTGTGTGCGCCTTAGTCCTGAACAATACCAGTGGGAATACAAGCGCTTCAGAGTGCGTCCCAAGCAGGGTCCTGGCGTTTACGACGATCTGTAACTGGCGTGGCCCCGCCTTCTTGAACTAAACGGCGCCTCAGGGCTGCCAATGGAACGCTATGTACTACGGAAAAATTATCGGCGGTGTGATTGGCCTTATGGTTCTGGGCCCAATCGGTCTGATTCTGGGAATTTTTGTCGGACACCTTTTCGATAACGGTCTGATGCAGACCCTCAAGTTTGCGTCCCCGCAGAATATCGCCCGCATCAAGAACAGTTTTTTTGAAACAACGTTCCTGTTGTCAGGGTATCTGGCTAAAGCCGACGGCCGCATTTCCCAACAGGAGATCGACCAGACTGAGTCAATCATTTCGCAGATGGGGCTCGATGCGCAGCAACGCAAGCGTGCTATTAGTCTATTTCAACAGGGCTCCGCGCAGGATTTCCAGCTGGAACCCACGGTATCGTCTTTTATGGAGACCTGCCGGGGCCAGCGCCAGTTGTGTCAAACCTTGTTGTTCTTCCTGATATCACTGGCGTTGGCTGATCACAAGATCGAGCAAGTCGAACACAATGTACTGCAGCGGATAGCGACCTTGCTCAGCTTCAGTCCGGCGCAACTGCAGCAAATGTTGCGCATGGCCCAGGCCCAGGGGCATTTTCATGGCTCCTCGGGTTATGGCGCCCAGCCGGGAACCAGTCTCGATGATGCCTATGAGGCGCTGGGTATTGCATCTGATGTGGATGACAAAGCCCTCAAACGGGCGTATCGCAAGCTGATGAGCGAAAACCATCCGGATAAGCTGATTGCCAAGGGTGTTCCAGAGGATATGATCAAACTGGCGACTGAGCGTTCCCAGGAAATTCAGGCAGCGTATGAAATGATCAAGAAGAGTCGCGCCTAGATCCGCCAGAACATAGGTGTAAATAACACTAACAAGGTAAATACTTCCAGACGTCCCAGCAGCATGGTGAAACAGAGAATGCCCTTGGCGGTATCGCTGATGCTGGCATAATTTGATGAAACCTCTCCCAGACCAGGCCCAAGATTGTTGATGGATGCCGCTACCGCTGAAAACGCAGTGGTAAAGTCTAGCCCGGTAGCCATTAGCAGCAACATGATAATGATAAAGCAGGTGGTATAGACCGCGAAGAAGCTCCACACCGCGCTCACCACTGAGGCTTCAACTCTGCGGCGTCCTACTTTCAAGGGGATGATGGCCTGTGGGTGCACTAACTGCTTCAGCTCCCGCACACCCTGCTTGTAAATCAGCATCAGGCGCATGGCTTTCATGCCACCGCCGGTGGAACCAACGCAGCCTCCCATAAATGAAAACATCAGCAACATGACCGGCAAAAAGGAGGGCCACTGGGCAAAATCCTTAGTAGCAAATCCGGTGGTGGTGGTAATAGAGACCGCCTGGAAAATGCCGTGTACCAGACTGTCTGAGGGCTGCAAAGTCTTGCTGATAATCAGGTAGACGCAAGTAATGGTCACACAAATTAGCAGCACGCTGGAGAAAAAGCGGGTTTCCGAATCTTTGCGGTAGGGAGCGATGCTGATGCGCCGCCAGAAAATGAAATGCAGTCCGAAATTGATCGCTGAAATATACATAAAGAGTGTACATATCAGCAGTATGGTGTTGCTTTGGAAATAGCCCATGCTGGCATCGTGAGTAGAAAAGCCACCGATGGCGACGGTGGATAGGGCATGGGCGATGGCATCAAAAGTGGTCATACCTGCAAGCCAGAACGCGATAGCACAGATGACTGTCAGCCCCACGTAAACCATGGCTAATGCTTTGGCGGTTTCGGTGATCCGGGGAGTGAGTTTGCTGTCCTTTGAAGGCCCGGGAGTTTCTGCCTTATAGAGCTGCATGCCGCCAATGCCGAGCATGGGCAGCACTGCGACAGCAACGACAATGATGCCGATGCCGCCCATCCATTGCAGCAGTTGCCGATAGAGCAGAATTGATTTGGGCAGGCTGTCGAGCCCAACGATGACGGTCGCGCCGGTTGTTGTGAGTCCGGAAATGGATTCAAAAATCGCTTCTATCGGAGTCAGGTTCAGGCTATCGGAAAGAGCAAAAGGTAGCGCACCGAAGAGGCCCAGTACCGTCCAGAACAAGGAGGTAATGAGAAAACCGTCGCGGATGCGCAACTCGTGTCGAGCATTCATCACCGGCACCCAGATAATGAGCCCGGCAAAGAAGGTTATCGCCAGGGCAGAGAGGAAGCCATCAGCGGTGCTGTCATCTGCGATTAGTGCCATTACCAGTGGCACCAGCATGGTACTGGAGAACAGCATTAACAAAATGCCGAGTATGCGCAGAGAGACGGAAATATGCATGGGCTAGAAGAAACCGAAGCCCACGGCGAACAGTTTTTCTACAGCGTTAATCTTGCGCCTGTCGACCAGGAACAGGATAACGTGATCGTCTGTTTCCACGACGACATGGCTGTGGGCGATTAACACCTCCTCACCCCTGACAATTGCACCAATGGTGACGCCCTCAGGCAGTTGAATCTCATCCAGTCTACGTCCCACGACTTTTGAGGAATAGGTATCGCCGTGCGCAGTGACTTCAATGGCTTCTGCCGCGCCTCGCCGCAGCGAGTGTACATTGCTGATATCACCTCTGCGCACGTGGGTCAGCAGGCTGCCAATGGTGATCTGTTGCGGCGAAATCGCGATATCAATTTCGTCGCCCACCAGTTCAGCGTAAGCGGGGTTAGTGATTAGCGTAATCACTTTTTTGGCGCCCATCCGCTTGGCGAGCATGGACATCATAATGTTGGATTCGTCGTTGTTGGTCAGGGCGCAGAAAACATCGTTGGCTTCGATATTCTCCTGGGCCAGAAGCTGTGGTTCTGCGGCGCTACCGTTGAGTACGATGGTGTGAGCCAGCCGCTCGGACAGCACCCTGCATCGTTCATAGGATTGCTCGATGACTTTGACCTGGTATTTATTTTCTATAGAGAGCGCCAGAGTCGCCCCGATGTTACCACCGCCGGCAATCATTACTCGTTTGTAGGGCTTGTCGACTTTGCGCAGCTCTGACATAACGGCTCGAATATTTTCTCTTGCCGCGATAAAGAAGACTTCATCGTCCGCCTCAACGACTGTGCTGCCCTCGGGCAAGATGGCGCGATCCTGGCGGAAAATAGCCGCGACTCGTGTGTCTACCTTGGGCATGTGAGTGCGAATTTCCTGCAACTCCTGACCAACGATGGGGCCGCCGTGATATGCCTTTACGGCCACTAGCTGGACTTTGCCGTCCGCGAAGTCCAATACCTGCAGCGCTCCGGGGTTAGCAATTAATTGACGAATATTTTTGGTGACCAACTGTTCTGGGCCAATGATGACGTCTACCGGAATATGGTCTCTGTTAAATAACTGTTCCTGGTGCGACAGATAGTTGGGCGACCGTACACGAGAGATCTTGGTAGGCGTATTAAACAGGGTATGGGCAACCTGGCACGCCATCATGTTGATTTCATCAGAGTTGGTCACCGCGATCAGCATGTCCGCGTCTTCTGCACCGGCTTTATAGAGACTATTGGGGTGCGATGCGCCGCCGGTGACGATACCGATGTCCAGCTTGTCCTGCAGTGCACGGAGCTTGGCGCTGTCGGTGTCGACAACGGTGATGTCATTCTGCTCGTTAGCCAGGTGCTCTGCGAGGGTGCCGCCTACCTGGCCGGCGCCTAAAATTATGATTTTCATAGCTTGCGGATTCAGCTAAATGTCTGGAAACAATAAAGAAAAGCCCGCCATAATGTAAGGGCGGGCTCAGCGAAATTGTGCACAATTGTAGTCTTGCTAGAGTAACTGGCGTTTTTCGATCAGGGCGTAGAATAAGCCGTCCGGCCCGCTAATATTAGGGAGCAACTGACGGCCAACGCCGGCTGTCACTCCCCAGGTTAGCTCTGGTTGCACCAAAATGGCATCGTCGGTTGCTTTGAGGAAGCTGTTAACCACGCTGTTGTTTTCGCCATCGAGGATGGAACAGGTGGCATATAGCAGGCGACCACCGGGTTTTAGCAGCGGCCATAGTCCCTGCAGAATGGCTGTTTGCTGCGCGCCCAGCGAAGCGATGTCGTTCTGCCGACGCAGGGATTTTACGTCCGGGTGTCTGCGAATAACGCCGCTGGCGCTGCAGGGGGCGTCCACCAGGACCTTGTCAAAGCTTTGCGCCGCGAGAACCGGGGGAGGATTGGCGCCGTCGCCTGCAATTACCGAAGCCTGAAGCCCTAAACGCTCCAGGTTTTGCTGTACTCGCTCCAGACGCTGGGGGTCCAGGTCCATCGCTGTCAGCTCGCCGAGTGCGGGCTGTAATTCCAGTATATGGCAGCTCTTGCCACCGGGCGCGGCACAGGCATCCAGTACTCGCTCCCCGGGCTGAGCGGCGAGCAACAGTGCCGCCATTTGTGCGGCCTCATCCTGAACGCTCGCGTCGCCTGTTTCAAAGCCAGGCAGTTCCAGGACATCCCTGGCCGATTCAAGATAAATGGCCTGTGGTGACAAATCACCCTCTTTGGCAGCGATGCCAGCTGCATTGAGCCGGAGCAAATAGTCCGCTCGATTGCCTCGCCTGGCGTTGATACGCAGGGTCATCGGAGGCTGGGCATTGTTGGCGTCAATAATGGCCTTGGCCTGCTCCGGCCATTGCTCATTTATGATGTCGAATAGCCACTGGGGGTGTGCGTGCCCGGCAGCTTCTGGGAGTTTAGTCAGCAGGGAATCTCGCTCGCGCAGAAAGCGGCGTAATACCGCGTTGGATAAGCCCTTGGCCCAGGGCTTTTTAAGTGCCTTGGTCGCTGCAACGGTCGCGGATACGGCAGCGTGATCAGGTATGCGGGTGTCCTCAAGTTGGTAAAGACCGCAAAGCAAAAGGCCGTGTACATCCCTGTCTTTTTCCCGTAGCGGTTTGTCCAGCAGCTGGTTTAGTAGTGCCTCAAGCCGAGGTGCCTGGCGCAGAGTGCCGTAACAGAGCTGTTGTAGAAGCCCTTTGTCGCGGGGCGCTACCTTTTCCAGTGTCGGAGGCAGTGTCTGGTTCAGTGACTTGCCTGAGAGCACATCGCCCACTATTCGAGCGGCTGCGGCGCGGGTGTCAAGCGCCATCAGTGGGCCTGTCCAGCCAGCGTGAAGCTGGCACCCGGGGTAAACAGCTCGCTACTGCCATTGAGCACTTGATCTGCAGTCAGTGGCTTGCCTCCTGGCAATTGCAGGCGCTGGATATTGAGCTGACCCTCGCCACAGTTGACCAGGATGCCATTTCGGTCAGCGCGTAAAATGGTACCTGCAGCTTCTGTTAAAGGCGCGTTGCCGGCGGCTTGGGCCTGCCATACTTTTATCCGCTGGCCTTGCAGGTGAGTGAAACACACAGGAAAGGGGTTGAAAGCTCGGATAGCGCGATCCAGCGTTGTAGCTGCTTGTGTCCAGTCCAGCTCTGCTTCTCCTTTGAGGATTTTACTGGCGTAATTGGCGTTCTCATCATTTTGAGCAGTGGCATTGGCCTGATAGCGCTCCAGGTCTGACAGCACCTTAACCAGTAGCGGCGCTCCCTGTGAGGCTAGCTTGTCGTGTAGTGCTGCTGCTGTTGTTTCGGGGCCGATTTCGCAGTTTGCCGTGGCCAGCATATCGCCGGTATCCAGGCCTACGTCCATTTGCATGATAGTGGTACCGGAGGTGTTGTCCCCTGCTTCAATGGCTCGCTGTATTGGCGCTGCTCCGCGCCAGCGAGGCAGCAGGGAAGCGTGAACATTAAGGCAGCCGAATGCGGGGGCGCTTAAAACTTCGGCTGGCAGAATTAAGCCATAGGCAACGACGACCATAACGTCAGCGCCCAGTGCAGCCAGGCAAGCCTGCTCTTGCGGATCACGCAGGCTCTGCGGCTGGTAGACCGGAATACCCTGTTCCAGGGCCAGTTTTTTTACCGGGCTGGCCTGCAGCTTCTTACCTCTGCCAGCGGGCCTGTCGGGTTGCGTATACACAGCGATAAGTTGGTGCTCACTTTCAATGAGAGCCGCTAAATGTATGGCCGAGAAGTCGGGTGTTCCGGCAAAAATCAGTTTCAGAGAAGACACTTCTCAGACTCTCCGCCGCTGGTCTTTTTCCAGCTTTTTACGGATGCGATTGCGCTTCAGGGGCGACAGATAATCTACAAACAATTTGCCATCCAGGTGGTCAATTTCATGCTGCAGGCAAATAGCCAGAAGGCCTTCTATTTCACTTGAGAAGGGCTTGCCGTCTCGTCCAAGCGCCTTTACTGCAATGCGCTGTGGTCGGTTTACCGTTTCATAATATCCGGGAACAGAAAGGCAACCTTCATCATATTCGCCCAGTTCCTTGTCTAGAATCTCCACTTCTGGATTAATAAACACCAGCGGGTCGTTCTGTTTCTCGGACAGGTCGATCACCAGTATGCGCTCATGCACATTGACTTGAGTTGCAGCCAGGCCGATGCCGGGAGCGGCGTACATCGTTTCGAGCATATCGTCTAGTAATTGTCGGTGCTTGTCGGTTACCGAGTTGACCGGTGCTGCGACTGTGCGAAGCCGGGGATCGGGAAACTCCAGGATCTCGAGTACTGCCATGTTTTAAAAGCTCTTTTTCAGGTTTTTAATAGCCCGCCAAGAGGTGCGGGAAAAGTAACATTTAGGCTTGCCAGCGGCATAACGCGGCAGCACACTGTAATCTATTATACTGCCTGGGAATAAGGGGTGCCCAGTGGAGGCGCACGGGGCAGAGATAACAAGGCCACGCAGGGACGTAAAAATGAAAACAAGGTCACTCTCAATTTGGCTGTTGCTGGCATCGCTAATGTTTAGCGGTTTCCTTCACGCAGCGGTAGAACTCAATGAAGATGTGCCAGAGACCTATATCGTTAAAAAAGGCGATACGCTCTGGGGCATTTCCGGTATGTACTTGCGCGAGCCCTGGCTCTGGCCCGAGCTATGGGACGTTAATCCACAAATTGATAACCCCCACCTGATTTACCCCGGTGACGAGCTTTACCTGGTGTGGATCGATGGCCAACCACGTCTTCGTTTGCGCCGTGGCCGCGATGTGAAGCTTACGCCAAACATGCGGGTGTCGCCTCTGGATCTCGCTATTCCTACTATACCTCTTGATGAAATTGGTGCCTTTTTGCTGCGCCACAGGATTCTTGCAGCAGATGAGATTAACAATTCCGCCTATATCGTGGCGGGGGACCAGGGAAGCTTGCTGAGTGCGCCCGGTGACCTGATCTTTGGTCGTGGCGCCTTCCCCGATGGAGAACGAGCCTACGGTATCTACCGTCCCGGCGATACCTATTCAGACCCGATAACCGGAGAGCTGCTGGGCTACCAGGCTCAGGATATCGGCAATGCCAAGCTGAAGTCTTCCAATACTGATGCAATAACCGAGTTAGAGATCAACAGGATCACCGAGGAAGTGCGCATTGCCGACAGGTTGTTGCCCCTGGAGGAGCGAATTCTGGATGCTGCCTTCCAGCCCAGGGCGCCGGAAACTCCCATCGAAGACGGGTTCATGATTGCCGTCGATGGCGGTGTTACCCAGATCGGAACGACAGACATTGTAGTGCTTAATAAAGGGCTGCGTGATGGTCTGGAGGTGGGTCATGTGCTGGCCGTCTACCAAACCGGTGAACTGGTGTTCGACAAGGTAGCGCAGGGGAATGTGCGCTTGCCAGACGTGCGTGCCGGACTTGCCATGGTGTTTGAGTCTTTCGACAAAGCCAGCTATGCGCTGGTCTTAAAGTCTAATCGGCCACTCAAGGTGCTGGACAAGGTCAAGAACCCATAGTTTAACCAAGAGCGCGGCAAGGATGCGGTGCTCTGGGGCTAATGCCCCACAAAAGCCAACCGACATTACGTCAAGGATGATGTATGAGCGTTGTAGACCGAGACCTGCGAGCGGGAGGCACAGAAGTTTTGTCGCTGGCAGACCCTCTTTATCCTCCCCTATTAAAGACCATCCCTGACCCGCCGCCTGTATTGCACGTGCGCGGTAACCCGATGCTTCTGGCTAGGCCTCAGTTGGCGATCGTAGGGGCTCGTCGCGCCAGCGCGGCCGGGCTGCAGGCGGCCCATAAGTTGGCCGTTGCAGCGGTGCGCGCCGGGCTGGGGGTTACCAGCGGCTTGGCGTTGGGTGTCGATGGCGCAGCACATCGAGGCGCTCTGTCGGCAGGCGGGGACACAGTTGCAGTAATGGCCACAGGGATTGAGACGATCTACCCCCACAGGCACGAACCGTTGGGGCAAGAGATCGCGTCATCTGGTTGCCTGGTAACTGAATTTCCGCCCGGCACTAAACCATTGCCATATCATTTCCCTAAACGAAATCGCATCATCAGTGGATTGTCGCTGGGTGTCCTGGTCGTGGAGTCAGCGTTACCCAGCGGTTCTCTCATTACCGCCACCAGTGCAATGGAGCAGGGCCGAGAGGTCTTCGCCCTGCCCTGGTCAATTTCCCATAAGGGGGGTGCGGGGTGTCTCAGCCTGATACGCGATGGTGCTAAAATGGTGCAGGGAATCGAGGATATCCTGGAGGAGCTGGATTCGCTGTTCGGGTTGCAGCAGGAGCTGTCACAGGTTTCGACAATACCGAGCCCTGAATCGACTAGCGAGCAAGACTGTTTGCTGCTGGAACTACTGGGCTTTGAGGTCATTAGTCTGGACCAATTAGTCGTTGCCAGCGGTCTACCTGTTGGGCAGGTGATGGGCGAGTTGTCGTCGCTAGAGTTAGCAGGCAGGGTCAATCGTTGCCCTGGGGGTTATATACGCAGTCGATAGCCCTGTTTTGCTTGCCAATTGCAGCAGGGTTGGTTAAATTTCGCGCTTTTTTGGGCGAATACAACTTCGCCACAGTCAGGAGATAAGCAATGAGCAAACCATTTGTCGCAATTGTCATGGGATCCGACTCAGATCTGCCAGTTATGGAAGCCAGCTTTGATGTTCTGCGCTCTTTTGATATCCCTTTCGAGGCTCGTATCACATCGGCGCATCGCACCCCGGAAGTGACAAAAAACTACGTCAAAGATGCGGACGAGCGCGGCTGCGCGGTCTTCATTGCTGCTGCTGGCATGGCGGCCCACCTCGCGGGCGCAGTGTCTGCTGCTACCGTCAAGCCTGTCATTGGGGTGCCCATGAACGCTTCTATGGATGGCCTTGACGCGCTGCTCTCTACGGTACAGATGCCTGCGGGTATCCCCGTCGCCAGCGTGGCGATTGGTAAGGCCGGCGCCAAAAATGCTGGCTATCTCGCCGCCCAGATTATCTCAACGGCAGATCCTGAAATGGGCCAGAAGTTGCGCGATGAGCGCGCCGCTAACGCCGCAAAAATTGCGGAAAAAGATGCCGCGTTGCAGGCATCGCTCAAGGTCTGATTTTGCCGTTTACGCCCTCTTCCCTGCGCTTGTCCGCGGCGGTCGCCGCGCTGCGGCGAGAAGGCGTTGTCGCCTGTCCTACTGAGGCGGTGTGGGGTTTATCCTGTGACCCCGACTCTGAGCAGGCAGTGTCCCGACTGTTGGTACTCAAAGGTCGCAGTGTGGACAAAGGCCTTATTTTGGTGGCGGCCAGCGTGGAACAGTTAGGCTTTTTATTGGCGGATCTTTCCCAAGCGCAGAGGCAACAATTGAGCGCCAGCTGGCCTGGCCCCAACACCTGGCTGGTGCCGCACCAACAGAGAGTTCAACCCTGGGTCCACGGCCGGTTTGAAACAGTCGCAGTGCGTGTCAGCCAACACCCGGTAGTGCGTTCCCTTTGCGAAGCATGGGGTGGACCGCTGGTTTCTACCTCAGCGAACCCAGCCGGAGCCCAACCGCCCCGCGCAGGCTTTCAGGTGTTGCGTTACTTTGGCGGCTCGCTCGATGGGATGTTGCCCGGCCAAGTGGGTGACGCGCAGACTCCCAGTACTATTCGTGATCTGGCTTCCGGTGAGTTAGTCAGGGCGTGATGCTTTCCAGCTATTGTTACCCTGCCCGGGTGCGTATAATGCTCGCGCCCCTGCACAAGGAACAGGATAATGCAGATCGATCAGGTTAAAGCCTACCTTTTATCCCTACAGGACAGTATTTGCTCTGCTCTTGCACAAGAGGACGGTAGCGCAGCATTCATTACCGATGAATGGCAGCGCAGTGAAGGCGGCGGCGGACGCAGTCGCGTACTTGCCGAGGGCGCAGTGTTTGAAAAAGCGGGAGTGAATTTCTCCCATGTTATGGGTGAAAACCTCCCTCCCTCCGCCAGCGCTTCAAGGCCGGAGCTTGCCGGCCGCAGCTATCAGGCGATGGGCGTTTCCCTGGTCGTTCATCCCAATAATCCTTATGTTCCAACATCACACGCCAATGTGCGTCTATTTGTGGCCGAAAAAGAAGGCGCTGAACCGGTATGGTGGTTTGGCGGCGGCTACGACCTGACACCTTATTATGGCAATCGTGAAGATTGTATTGCCTGGCACCAGGTTGCCAGCGAAGCCTGCGCCCCGTTCGGTGGGGAGTTATATCCCCGGTATAAAGCCTGGTGCGACGAGTATTTTTACCTGAAGCACCGGCAAGAGCCACGCGGTGTGGGAGGGTTGTTTTTTGATGATCTCAACGAATGGGACTTTGATACCTCGTTCGGCTTTATGCAGTCGGTGGGAAACTCTTTCCTTCGCGCATACCGGCCTATTGTCAGCAGGCGTAAGAATACTCCCTTTGGTGATCGCGAAAGGCAGTTTCAGCTTTATCGTCGGGGTCGTTACGTTGAGTTCAATCTGGTCTTCGACCGAGGTACTCTGTTTGGATTGCAATCAGACGGGCGCACCGAGGCGATATTGATGTCCCTGCCGCCGCTGGTGCGCTGGGAATACAGTTACCAGCCAGAGCCGAATACCCCGGAGGCAGAACTGACCGATTACTATCTCCAGGGTCGAGACTGGTTGAGCGAGGGCTGAATAATGACCGACAAGGACAAGTACGCAGTATTCGGTAATCCGATCAAGCACAGTAAATCGCCGGCTATTCATGCTGCTTTTGCAGCTCAGTGTAGCCAGGCCATGCAGTATCGTGCGGTGCGTGTCGATGAGGGCGGGTTTGCCGAGGCGGCCCAGCGATTCTTTGAAGGCGGTGGCAGTGGCCTCAATGTCACTCTGCCTTTCAAGCAGGATGCCTGCCAGTTTGCAGATCGATTGAGCGAACGGGCAGAGCGCGCCCAAGCGGTCAACACATTGAAATTTGGTCCTGGTGGAGAGATCGAAGGCGATAATACTGATGGCATTGGTCTGGTGCGTGACATGGTTGTGAACCTGGGCTGGGTCGTTCAGGGTTTGCGAATTTTGATTGTCGGCGCCGGCGGCGCGGTGCGTGGTGTGCTTGAGCCCTTACTAAGAGAGCGCCCGGATCAGTTGCTTATTGTTAATCGCACCGCTGCAAAGGCCGAAGAGCTGGCCGCTGAATTCGCTGATCTGGGCACGGTCGAAGGCGGAGGCTATGACTTAATTGGTGAGCGTCAATTCGACCTGGTGATTAATGCCAGTAGTGCGGGTCTGTCCGGCGAGATGCCGGATCTGCCAAGCACCCTATTGACCGAGCGCAGTTGCTGTTACGACATGGTGTATGGCCCTGAGCCTACGGCATTTATGCGCTGGGCCGCTCATCACGCCGCCTGGGCGGTGTCCGACGGTCTGGGTATGCTGGTCGAGCAAGCGGCCCAGTCGTTCTATCTCTGGCGGGGTCAGCGCCCGGAAACTCGCCCTGTCATTCACCAGATTCGCGAGGCTATGGAGGCTGCATGAGCACACCCCCTCAAACCCGTCGTTTTATAGCCGGAGCCGTCTGTCCTCGCTGCGGTGCCATGGACAAAATCGTGGTGGACATGGAGACCCAGTCCAGAGAATGTGTGGCCTGTGATTTTTCAGAGGCCCGTCCCCCCGACCCACTTTCCCAAAATGAACTGCCCACCCGGGTCAGCCGCGCCGCAGCGCGCAGGGTGGAGACTCCCGCTCAGGTCGTGACGCTGGTGGATCCGACAGATTCTGAGAATTAAACCCCCCGTTTTAGCCTGATCTGCGGTCGCGAGCCGTAAGGGCGCCGCTGGCCGTTGGTTGGCGGTAGCAAAATACGATGCTCAAAAAACGCTAGCCCTCGTTTGCTCTAAGCCAGGCATCGTCCCTGTTTAAGCGCCAGAACCAGATGTAAAGAAAGACCCCCCGGGCGAGATTAAAGGCGGTAAAAGCTAGCCACAAGCCGTGATTACCCAGCCCTGTGCAGAGATACCAGAGAGGGAGGTAAACCAAGAAGATACTGAGTAACATGGTAGACATCATGTAACGCGTTTCGGCGGCCCCGATAAATACCCCATCCAGCAAATAGCTTGGCGCTGCAATGAGTGGCAGAACAATAAGCCAGGGGAAAAACTGTCGCATAAGTTCTTTAACGGAACTGATGTCGGTGAGAATGTTGATGAATACCGGTTGTAGCGTTAGAAACGCCAGGCTCATTATTCCTGCTGCAACCATCGTCCAAACACTGCATCGTTTGACAGCCCTTAAAAAGCCGTCCAGGTCGCGCCCACCCAGCCGTTGTCCCACCAGGCCCTCCGCTGCAAATGCAAATCCATCCATACCATAGGCAGCCAGCATCAGCAGTTGGAGCATCAAGGCATTGGCAGCGAGCACTTCGCTGCCAAAGTTCTCACCCTGGGCGGTAAAAAAGGCAAAACTGAACAGCAGGCACATCGTTCGCACAAATAAATGTCTATTGCTCTTCAGAAGTTGTTTGTAAGCGCTAACATTCCCCAAATGTCCCTTTATAAGCGACAGTTCTGCTGTTTTCAGTTGTTTCCAAACCGCCAGGATCGCGATAGTGCAGCCCAGGTATTCCGCAATAACAGTGGCAAGAGCAGCGCCATCGCTGTTCATCCCCAGTCCCATAATGAACAGAAAATCGAGGCCGATATTGACTAAATTAGTGACTACGACGATTAACATGGGCCAACGCGTATTCTGCCGGCCGATGAACCAACCGACGATGGTATATGTCACCAAGACAGCAGGCGCGCTGCCGATTCTAATGTTAGCGTAGGATTGGGCGAGGTTCAGCACGTCCTCTGCGGGCGACATCAACAACAGGCCCAGGTGGATTACCGGTCGGTGCAATAGAACCACCAGTGCTGCCAGCGCCAGTGCAAGAATAGCAGAGCGCATCAATACCAAAACAGAACCGATAGTGTCGCCGGCGCCCTCTGCCCTGGCTACCAGGCCAGTGGTGCCCATGCGTAAAAAGCTGAATCCCCAGTAGAGAAACGACAGTAGTGCGGCCCCAACGGCAACAGAGCCCAGGTAAAGGCTGCTATCAAGGTGTCCCAGAATCGCCGAATCCACCAGGCCCAGCAAAGGAATGGACACATTCGAGAAAATTGCAGGCCAGGCGATGCCCCATATTTTGTGGTCCAGCTGCTTGTTAGTTTCCATATATGCTCTTTATGATGTTGTCGCTTCAAGCCCTTTTACTGTCTAGGTACGGACGAATTTCTGATGCAGTAAAAACTTGGGATTGCCAGCCACTGCGGGTATACTTGCCGCGTTTTGCTGGTGCCGTCAATGGACGCACTGTCGGCAAAATTGAGTCAGCCGGTCATCTTTGCCCTGTCTTTATCACATCTGCCCCCGGGACCCGGGGCTGCCAGAATGCGATCCTATGTTGGGTCCATTCAGTGACAAGTTCAGGGCTGGCAACAATTAGACCCGGTTGTGAGGATTAAAAACAGACTAAATATGGAGACACGGGAAATGTGTTTTGAAGCGAAGCGGCTGTTCAGACTCGCGCTCGGTCCTGTCCTTATGTTGTTAAGCGCTGCCACTATGGCCGCGGGCGGCGAAGTAAGCTCGTTCAATATGTCGCCAGGTGTGACTGCTGTAGGTAAGGAAATATACAGCCTGCACATGATCATCTTCTGGATCTGCACGATCATTGGCGTTGGTGTTTTTGGGGTGATGTTTTATTCCATCTATGCCCACCGTAAGTCGAAAGGCGCGGTTGCCGCTACCTTTCATGAGAGCACCAAGGTAGAGATTGCCTGGACAATTATTCCGTTCTTTATTTTGATCGGTATGGCATTTCCAGCTACCACCACGCTGCTCAAAATCTATGACAACGACGAGGCCGATATGGACGTAGTTGTGACTGGATTTCAGTGGAAGTGGAAATACGAATACCTGAACGAAGAAGGTGAAAACGTAAGCTTCTTTTCTAACTTGCGCACCGCTCAGGATGAGATTTATAACACGACAGAAAAGGGTGAGCATTACCTGCTGGAAGTTGATGAGCCTCTGGTGCTGCCTGTCGATACTAAAGTGCGCTTCCTGGTAACCGGCAACGATGTCATTCACTCCTGGTGGGTTCCCGAACTTGCGGTCAAAAAAGATGCAGTTCCCGGCTTTATTAACGAAGCCTGGACCCGCACAACAGTGGAAGGTATTTACCGCGGACAGTGTGCTGAACTGTGTGGCAAAGAACACGGCTTCATGCCCATTGTGGTCAATGTTGTCAGCAAAGAAGAGTACGCTCAGTGGTTAGCTGAGAAGCAGGGAGAGGCAGCGCAAATCAAGGATTTGATGGCTCAAACCTTCTCTATGGACGAACTCATGGAGCGTGGCAAGGCAACGTACGAGCGCAGTTGCCTGGCCTGCCACGGCGCATCTGGTGAAGGTGGTGTTGGTACGGCGATCGCCGGCAGCGCTGTTGCTACAGGTGAGCTTGCGGGCCATCTGAACATCGGTATTAACGGTGTACCGGGTACAGCGATGCAGGCTTTTGGTAGCCAGCTGAACGATGTCGATATGGCGGCGGTAATCACATATCAGCGAAATGCATTTGGCAACAATATGGGTGACATGGTTCAGCCTATTGATGTCTTTAACCACAAGAAAGGCTAGTCGGAGGACTTCACGATGGGAGATCATCATCACGGCCCTGCGAAGGGCATAGGTCGGTGGCTTTTCACCACTAACCACAAAGATATCGGAACCATGTACCTGTGGTTTTCGTTCGCAATGTTTATTATGGGTGGCTTCTTTGCCATGGTCATTCGTGCCGAGCTGTTCCAGCCCGGCATGCAGCTGGTAGAGCCCGCCTTTTTCAACCAGATGACGACTCTGCACGGCTTAGTCATGGTGTTTGGGGCGATTATGCCCTCTTTCGTTGGCTTGGCTAACTGGATGATCCCGATGATGATCGGAGCGCCGGACATGGCGCTGCCACGGATGAACAACTGGAGCTTCTGGATTCTGCCGCCAACGTTTTTGCTGCTGGCATCAACATTGTTCATGGAAGGTGGAGCGCCCGCCTTTGGCTGGACCTTTTACGCTCCGCTGTCGACTACTTACGCTCCGCCGTCAGTCACATTCTTCATCTTCTCAGTACACGTACTGGGTCTGTCATCCATCATGGGCTCCATTAATATCATTGCGACGGTAATGAACATGCGCGCTCCTGGCATGACTTACATGAAGATGCCGCTATTTGTGTGGACCTGGCTGATCACTGCTTTCCTGCTGGTTGCGGTTATGCCGGTTCTAGCCGGGGCGGTCACCATGATGTTGATGGATATTCACTTTGGCACCAGCTTCTTCTCGGCGGCCGGTGGCGGTGACCCGGTGTTGTTCCAGCACGTATTCTGGTTCTTCGGACATCCAGAGGTGTACATCATCATCCTGCCCGCCTTTGGCGTAGTTTCGCAGATCATTCCTGCGTTCTCGCGCAAGCCGCTGTTTGGTTATGACTCCATGGTGTACGCAACAGCCTCTATCGCATTCCTGTCCTTCATTGTGTGGGCTCACCACATGTATACGGTGGGTATGCCAGTAGCGGGTGAGCTGTTCTTTATGTACGCCACCATGCTGATTGCAGTACCCACAGGGGTGAAGGTATTCAACTGGATTTCCACGATGTGGCGCGGCTCTTTATCGTTTGAGACCCCCATGCTGTTCTCGCTTGGCTTCCTGGTGCTATTTACTATTGGTGGTTTCACCGGCCTGATGCTGTCAATTGCGCCGGCCGACTTCCAGTATCACGACTCCTACTTTGTGGTTGCTCACTTCCACTATGTCATGGTCGCTGGCGCGGTTTTCTCTATGACTGCGGCGGTCTACTATTGGTTGCCCAAGTGGTGCGGTAAAATGTACAACGAGGCGATGGGTAAGACGCATTTCTGGATCTCGTTTGTCGGCTTCAACCTCGCCTTCTTCCCGCAGCACTTCGTGGGGCTGGCAGGTATGCCGCGTCGTATTCCCGACTATGCTCTGCAGTTCGCGGACTTCAATATGATGTCTTCGATCGGCGCTTTCATTTATGGCGCCTCGCAGATCATGTTCCTTTACAACGTGATAGCAACGATCGTGTCTGGTAAGCCGACTTCTGAAGAAAAGGTTTGGGACGGCGCTGAAGGCTTGGAGTGGACAATTCCTACGCCTGCTCCTTACCATACGTTCGAAACGCCGCCTAAAATTGATTCGGCGCACGCTCACTCCTGAGGATTATGAGTCAGTGATTCAAGTAAACGCCAACCCAGCAATCGATACCGCCATTAAATTGGTGGTGGTAGCGATTGCCATGTTCGCATTTGTGTTTGTCGTGATGGTTCCATTGTACGACGTGCTATGCGATGCCCTGGGTATCAATGGCAAGACCTCGGGAGAGGCTTATACGTCGGTGCCGGTCGCGGTTGACGAGAGTCGCACGATTAAAATTCAGTTTGTGGCGACTAACAATGAGGGCATGCCCTGGGAATTTGGACCCAGCGTGACTGCGATGAAAGTACATCCGGGAGCGGTCAACGATACGGTTTTTTACGCCCGTAATCCTTTACCTGAAGCGATGGTTGCACAGGCAATACCCAGTGTTTCACCGGCCCGTGCTGCCGCTTACTTCCATAAGACCGAGTGCTTTTGCTTTAACCAGCAGCCATTGGATGGCGATAGCGCCGCAGAAATGCCTCTGCAGTTTATTGTGGATCAGGGCTTACCGCGGGACATACGCACAATTACACTGTCGTATACAATTTTTGATGTAACAGATATGGCGAGCGGCGCAGTCGCCGTTCGCTGAGGCGCAGGTTGGGGAACCTGCGAACTAACGGAGAAATAAAATGAGTAATCCGACTTCTACTGAGTACGAAACGTATTACGTACCCGAGAAGAGCAAGATGGCGGTAATGGCCACTATCGGCCTGATTCTTTCTATATATGGCGCCGCCAGCATCATGAATGACATGACTTTCGGCGACCCTACTGAGCCCACCAGCTCCTGGTCGATATTCCTTTGTGGGCTGTTTTTCTTTCTGGCGACACTGTTCGTCTGGTTCCGTATGGCGATCAGGGAAAACATTGCGGGTATGAACAGTGCCCAGCTCAAGAAGTCCTATGTGCTGGGTATGTACTGGTTTATCTTCTCAGAAGTGATGTTCTTCTTTGCATTTTTCGGAGCGCTTTTCTATCTGCGTAATTTGGCTGGCCCCTGGCTGGCTGGCGAGGGTGATGGCGGTCGCATGAACGGCATCTTGTGGGAAGGGTTTGAGTTTTCCTGGCCGATGATGCAAACGCCTCAGGAAGCGGTTGGTGGTGCTGTAGTTCAGCCCATTGCCAACAATGGCTCTTTCACCAGCGCCGAGACCAGCATGGCGTTTGCTGAGGTCAGCCATTGGTATCACTGGCTGCCCATGTGGAACACGTTCATTCTGCTGACGTCCAGCTTTACCTGTCACGTTGCCCACTTGGGTATTCTTGACGGCAACAAGAAGAAATTTAATCTCTGGTTGGGAATCACCGTTGCTCTGGGCATAGTGTTCCTGTTCCTGCAGGTGGCAGAATATTATGAGGCCTACGCCCTCTTTGGGCTTACCCTGAACTCCGGTGTTTATGGCTCGACATTCTTTATGTTGACCGGGTTCCACGGCTTCCACGTGTTCATGGGTATGACGATGCTGGCAATACAGTTGGTCCGCAGCTTACGCGGCCAGTTTACTGCCGACGATCACTTTGGCTTTGAAGCGTCCAGCTGGTACTGGCACTTTGTTGATGTGGTTTGGGTATTCCTGTTCCTGTTCGTCTATATTTTGTAATGCTTTGTAGTTCTCGCTACGGCGCGAACTAGCGAACGTGAGCAATGCTAAGCCCCCGCTATTGCGGGGGCGATTGTTTTTGGGGAAGGGAAACCAGGTCTGATTAGCGCGAGAAGTCAGTCAGCGTTTTGACTGGCGCTTGGCCTTGGCCCGGCATCCCAGGGGTTGCGGTGTCCGAGCTGATCGGTGGCGACACCGTAAATAATCACGGCAAGTAAAGCGCTAGCCAGGCCCAGCCTCACTCCTAGTGAGTGAAAAGTGCGACGCTTTGTCTTGTCGCCCTGATCTAGCATCAGGTAGTAAAATCCGCTTCCCATGCTGGCGACCAGCGCCAGCATCAGGACGATTATCAGGGTTTTTAGCAAAAGGAGTCCCTCCTCAGGTGAGAGACCAGTATAAACCAGTACCGCGTCCCAAGCTCACTTTGAGGCTGCACTAATGGCCGCTCGCTTTGAGTTTGATTTCGAGTGGCGCATCACTTTGTTTACGCTGCTGTTGTTGCCGTTGCTGGTGTCTCTTGGGTTTTGGCAGTTGCAGCGGGCTGACGAAAAGGCTCTGCTTGCGGCGGCCTTTGAGCAACAGCAGGCCAGGGCCCCTGCCCCGCTGGATGAGGTCACCGCGTATCCTGTTGAGCAGTTGGCTTATCTGCCTGTGCTCCTCAAGGGACAGTATCGGCAGGGCGAACATTTCCTGCTGGATAACAGGATGTTCGGACGCAAATTTGGCAACGAAGTGCTGTCGGTGTTCGAGCTGGACAGCGGTGGGATGGTGCTGGTCAACAGGGGCTGGATAGAGGCCGACTCGAGCAGGCGGTCAGTGCCCCTGGTGCCAGAGGTAGAGGGTTCAGCGACTGTTAGTGGCCATGTTTATGTTTCTCCTGGCGAGCCCTACATGTTGGCTGATGAGCCTTTAGGTGCATCCTGGCCACGCCAGGTTCAGGCTGTGCAAGTAGAAAAAATGGCACAAGTTGTAGGCGGCGACTTGTTCAGTTACCCCGTAAGGATTGATGCCGAGAGCCCGGGCGCCCTGACAGTAGATTGGCAAGTCATTAACGTGAGCCCGGCCAAGCATCACGGTTATGCAGTGCAGTGGTTTAGCATGGCGGCGATGCTTGCATTGATATATTTTTTGCGCAGTTGCAACCTGTGGCAGTTAATTCGAGGTACAGCCTCGAGTCAGGCTGAGAACGAGTAAGTAATGACAGAAGAGAAACAAATTCGAAGTAACCGCCTGGTACTGCTGATGATTGCGGGCATTCCAGTCACAATGATTCTCGCCGCGAGTTGGCTGTGGTATTACGTGGTCAATGGTGAGCTCGACTTGATAGGCACTGTAGGTACAGCCAACAGCGGTCGCTTGATTCAGCCACCGCGTCAAATTGACGAAATCGCGATGCGCACCGATACCGGCGCAGCAATGAAATACACTGACCTCCCCCGAAAATGGACTATGGTTATTGCCAATGAAGGCGCTGTTTGTGATGCTAGCTGCGAGAAATCCCTTTACGTTACTCGCCAGATACACGTTGCCCTGGGCAAGGGTTTTAGTCGAATTGGCAGGTTGTATCTTAGTGAGCAAGCGTCTGGGCAGACGTCACTTGGGGTATCACAGCTGAGCGACGACCGCCCTGCCCCGGGGTCACTCGACGAGCTGTTGGACTCGGAACACCGTGGTCTGAAGTCATTAACTCTGGCTGCCGGTGGTTATGAAAAACTGTTCCCCGAGCAACGACAGGATAAAAGCACCTGGTATCTTGTGGATCCTGCGGGTTGGGTGATGATGTCTTACAATAGCGGCAATCACTACAAGGATGTGATTTCCGATCTCAAGTTTCTGTTGAAGAACTCCAGCGGGTAAGGCGCCATGGCAGATTTACAGAGCACAGAAGCCGCCACCTGGCGCGATTATAAAGAGCTGACCAAGCCTAATGTCGTGCTGCTGATGATTCTCACTTCCGCTATTGGTATGTTTATGGCGGTACCCGGCATGGTGCCGCTGGATGTACTGATACTAGGCAATCTGGGTATTGCTCTGTCTGCCGGAGCGGCTGCAGCGGTAAACCACCTGGTTGACCAGCGCATTGACTTGCAAATGGCTCGCACTCATAACCGCCCTATCGCAACGGGCCGCCTGAGTAATACCCAGGCGACCGTGTTTGCCATGATAATGGGCGGGTTGGGTATGACGATCCTGATGGTTTTTATTAACCCTCTGACAGCCTGGCTTACGCTGGCGTCCCTGCTAGGTTATGCCTTTGTCTATACCATGTTTCTTAAGCGAGCCACGCCCCAGAATATTGTGATTGGTGGCCTGGCGGGTGCGGCGCCTCCTCTGCTGGGCTGGACCGCTGTCACCGGAGAAATTCATGGGCATGCCCTGCTTCTGGTGTTGATCATTTTTGCCTGGACTCCGCCCCATTTCTGGGCATTGGCTATTCACCGACGGGAGGAATACGCAGCCGTTGGGATACCGATGCTGCCGGTGACCCATGGCGTGGCTTTTACCAAGCTACAAATCCTGCTTTACACCATTATTATGTTCCTTATCACCCTGCTTCCTTACGCCACTAGAATGAGCGGACCGCTTTACCTCCTCGGAGCCGTCGTTCTCGGGCTTGGTTTCCTTTATTGGGCGGTTGAGTTAATGCGGGGCAAGAACGCCAACGCCCCCATGGAGACTTTTAAATACTCCATTACCTACTTGATGGCGCTGTTTGTGGTGATGTTGGTGGACCACTATTTGTTTCCGGTAAGCACTCTATGACGACGACTACGCGCAACCCGACCCAGGCTCGTAATATCAAGATTACCGTGGCCGCGATACTGGTGCTCATTACGATCATCGTGGCGGGCTTTGTTAATCGTGTGCAGCAACCCAGAGTCATGACTTTCGCTGAAATGAAGATAAATGGGCTCTATTTGTTGCAAACACCGCGTAACTTCGGCGAAGTAAAGCTTATAGACCATCATGGCGAACCGTTCACCAGAGAGCGCCTGGAGGGTCACTGGACTATGGTTTTCTTCGGCTTTACCCATTGTCCTGACATATGCCCGACCACTATGGCGTTTATGGACAAGTTCATGGCAGAGCTGGAGGGTACGGAGGCGCAGGATACTGAGGTGGTGCTGGTGACCGTCGATCCGGCGCGAGACACGGTAGAACAACTTGCCGCCTATGTGCCCTATTTTAATCCGGATTTCACTGGGGTAACCGGTGAGTTTCTCGATGTTCACCGCTTTGCTACTGCGCTTAACACGCCCTTTCGGAGGGTTCCCGGCCAGGACGAAAATTACCAGGTAGACCACAGTTCTAATGTGGTACTTATAAACCCTCGCGGCGACTACCATGGCTTTTTTAAAGCGCCCCTGGACCAGGCCAAGATGAAGGTGACCTATCGGTCGGCGCGGGTTCTCTGGGACTACTAGCTTCTCGCAGATAACAGGAGATGATCCCCGAGAGTTTTCAAGCCAAGTTAGGAAAGGTTCTGTGGCGTTAGTTAGTACCAACTTATAAAATAAAAAAGGTGGCTGGCCCGTCTTTTTAATAGAGAGTTCTATTATGGCTTCAACACCCCCTATTGTGCTTGTAGATGGCTCGTCCTATGTTTATCGGGCCTTTCATGCCCTGCCGCCACTCACCAATTCCAAGGGTCAGGCGACCGGAGCGGTCAAAGGCGTGATCAATATGCTCCGTCGGCTGCTCAAGGACTACCCCGAAAGCCCGGTAGTTGGGGTGTTTGATGCCAAGGGCAAGACCTTTCGCGACGACCTTTACCCTGAGTACAAAGCAAACCGCCCTTCGATGCCCGATGAGTTGCGCGAGCAAATCGTTCCCATTCACTCGATAGTGCGTGCTATGGGTCTGCCTTTTCTCTGTGTGGAGGGCGTTGAGGCTGATGACGTTATTGGCACGTTGGCGCGACAGGCGAGTGAGCAGGGCAGGAGTGTAGTGATCTCCACCGGCGATAAGGATATGGCGCAATTGGTGGATAAGCACACGACCCTGGTCAACACGATGACCGATACAGTGATGGACGAAGCGGGTGTGGAGCAAAAATTTGGCATCCCGCCGAGCCTGATCATCGATTTTCTCGCCTTGATGGGCGATAAAGTCGACAACATTCCCGGGGTTGCTGGCGTGGGCGAAAAAACTGCCCTGGGTTTACTGCAGGGTATAGGCAGCCTGGACGATATTTATGCGTCATTGGATAAAGTAGCGGAACTGTCTTTTCGCGGCGCTAAAACCATGGCGCCCAAGCTCGAGGCGGAAAAAGCCAATGCTTACATGTCCTACGAGCTCGCCACGATCAAGACGGACGTGGAGTTGGACCAACGCCCCGAGGCGTTGGCTAATGCCGAGCCCGATCGGGAGGCCTTGGTAGAGTGGTATACCCAGATGGAGTTTCGTGCCTGGTTGGAGGACTTGCTGGAGGAGGGTGAAGCCCCCGTAGTGGAGCAGTTGGAAACCAGCTACGAGATCATCACCGAGCAACAGGAGCTGGACCGTTGGCTACAACAGCTGGAAGCGGCCGAGTTGTTTGCTTTTGATACTGAAACCACCAGCCTGAACTATATGGAAGCGAAAGTGGTGGGTGTTTCTTTTGCGATTGAAGCGGGTAAAGCAGCCTACGTTCCGTTGGCGCACGATTACCTGGGCGCGCCAGAGCAGCTAGACCGCGATGCAGTACTGGCACAAATGAAACCCCTCTTGGAGGACCCAAATCAGGCTAAAGTGGGCCAGAACCTGAAATATGACGCTAGCGTCCTGGCCAACCACGGCATTGCACTTAAAGGCATTGATTACGACACGATGCTGGAATCTTACGTCCTCGATTCCACCGCGACGCGCCATGATATGGATAGTCTGGCGCTGAAATACCTGGGCCAGAACACCATTCACTTTGAAGACATTGCGGGAAAGGGCGCCAAGCAGCTCACCTTTAACCAGGTCAAGGTGGAGGAGGCGGGTCCTTACGCGGCCGAAGATGCCGACATTACACTGCGTCTGCACCAGGCTCTTTGGCCCAAGCTGGAAGAACTCTCCAGCTTGTTGCCGGTGTTCAGGGATATTGAATTACCACTGGTGCCGGTGCTGTCTAAAATTGAACGGCAGGGGGCCTTGCTGTCTTGTGAAATGCTGCATCAGCAGAGCACTGAACTTGGGCTGCGGCTGGAAGAACTGAAGTCTGCTGCCTATGAACTGGCGGGGCAGGAGTTTAATCTGGGATCTCCCAAGCAACTGGGAGAAATCCTGTTTGAAAAACTAGAGCTCCCGATCATCAAGAAAACGCCAAAGGGAGCCCCCAGTACCGCCGAAGAGGTGCTGGTAGAGCTGGCCCTGGATTATCCTTTGCCCAAGCTATTGCTGGAATACCGCAGTTTGTCGAAGCTCAAATCTACTTACACGGATAAATTGCCGGGGATGGTCAATCCGCAAACGGGCAGGGTGCATACTTCCTATCACCAGGCCGTGGCTGCGACGGGGCGGTTGTCCTCTTCTGACCCTAACCTGCAAAATATCCCGATCCGCACAGAGGAGGGCAGGCGCATCCGCCAGGCTTTCATTGCGCCACAAGGCTTTCGCATTGTGGCTGCGGACTATTCGCAAATCGAATTGCGCATCATGGCGCATTTGTCCGATGACCCGAGCTTACTCACGGCTTTTAAAGAGGGGCAGGATGTGCATCGCGCTACGGCTGCGGAGGTATTCGAAGTTAGTCTGGATGAAGTTTCTGGCGATCAGCGCCGCAAGGCGAAGGCTATCAACTTCGGTCTGATTTACGGCATGTCGGCATTTGGCCTGGCCAAGCAACTACATCTTGGGCGCCACGAGGCCCAGGAATATATCGACCGTTATTTTGAACGGTATCCCGGAGTGGCCCAATATATGGATCGCACCCGAGCGATTGCCAAAGAGCAGGGCTTTGTGGAGACGCTGTTTGGTCGGCGTCTGTACTTACCGGAAATTAATGCCCGCAACAAAATGCGGGTACAGGCCGCCGAGCGTACAGCGATCAATGCCCCCATGCAGGGCAGTGCCGCAGACATTATCAAGCGGGCGATGCTATCCGTCGACCAATGGCTGGAGCAGGGCGACGCCAACGCTCGCATGATTATGCAGGTGCACGATGAATTGGTACTGGAGGTGGCTAACGATGAAGTAGACGCAGTCAGTAACCAGGTATGCCGCCTGATGTCCGGCGCCGCCGAACTCGCGGTACCCTTATTGGTTGAGGCGGGGGTTGGTGATAATTGGGACGAGGCCCACTAGTCGTTCTCAGTGCTGCGTTGCCATTCCCTGGGGTCAAGCCGGTAATAGGCTTGTAGCTCTGCAAAAAGCTCAGGTCTGGCCTTTTGCAGTTGCCAGGGTTGCTCAAAGAAAGCTTCTGTTGCGACAGCGAAAAACTCCGCGGGGTTGGTCGTGCCGTATTGATCCATTACCGTCGCCAGGCCGCGTTGGCTGCGATGGCGTAAATCTTCAAAATTTTCAGTGAAGACTCTTGCCCATGACTGGTAGCTATTGCTGCGCAGGGGCGGGGCTCCGTTGGTTGAGCCAGACAGGCCGTCCAACTGGTGGGCAAATTCGTGCAGCACCACGTTATGGCCGTCGCCAAAGTCAGACACACCCTTCTCCACGTCGTCCCAGGATAGGATGACCTTGCCGTTACTCCACGACTCTCCCAGCAGGTCGTGTCTTGCTATCGCAACCGTGCCGTTATCCTGCATTTGATCCCTTTCTGCACGGAAAGCGCTGGGATACACCAGTACAGAAAGTAGCTTGGGATAGGTCTGCCAGCCTTTGTTGAGCAGCAACAAACAGGCTTGACCGGCAATGGTAATACGAATTTCATCGGTGATTTCGAGGCCAGCACAGCCGTAGAATTGCTTGCGCGTCAGAAAGAGAAGGATCAGCTGCTTCAGCCGATGCTGCTGATCTTCGCCAAGCGCAGGGTAGATCGGCAGGTTGCAGGACAGTATCGCCTCATGTTGCGCGGGGAAGGGCTTTTGCCTGATCCACTTGTCGCGCAAAAACGTTTGATAGATGAATAGAATCGCCCCAGCGGCCACAATGAGGAGAAAAATGGTTACAGCCATATGTGAAAACCCTGTGCTTGATTGAACTCATGTCAGATTGTTTGGTCGTAGTTTAGGTAGCAGATGCTACATCCCTATAGAAGGCTTCATCTTCATGGGTCTTCGCGAACAAGTCTCTTTCCCCAGAGACTCTAGGTGTTCCGGTTGCCTCCCCCTTAGGGGCAACCGATTTTTTTGTCTGCGAACAGGTGCGCGACAAGCCTGGCTCAGCAGCTCTCAATGTCCTCGTCCGGATCGTAAACGCTGGCATCGGTCAGCCATCCGTCCAACACCTCTACCAATTGCTGATGGCCGCTGTGCTTTAGTGCCGAGAAAAGCTGCACCGAGACCAGCGCTTCGTGGGCTTTCATTGCCTTGCGGACACCTAGCAGTGAGTTATTGGCGGGCCCTTTCTTGAGCTTATCGGCTTTAGTGAGCAAAATGTGCACGGGCATATGGGCTGTGAGTGCCCAGTTGAGCATTTGTTCATCAAAAGGTTGCAGCGGATGACGCACATCCATGAGTAGAATCATGCCTCGCAGACACTGTCGCTTGGCCAGGTAATTCTCCAACTGTTTTGTCCACTCTTTCTTCACGGCCACCGGTACCTTGGCAAAGCCATAGCCTGGAAGATCCACCAGGCGCTGGCTCGTTGATAGCTCAAAGAAATTAATCAACTGGGTACGCCCCGGAGTTTTGGAGGTTTTAGCGAGCTTTTTATTATTAGTTAAGCTATTGATTGCGCTCGACTTTCCAGCATTCGACCGGCCTGCAAATGCCACCTCCCAACCTTTATCTGGCGGGCATTGGTGAAGCTTGGCTGCGCTGGTCAGATACGCCGCCCCGCGGTAGTTTGGGGTTGCTGGGCCGGGGACTTGGTCCTGTTCAGACATTGTGTGGTATTGCCTTTGTAGGTGTGGGTAACTCGTATATAATGCCACAGCTTTTTTAGACTGTTATGAAAAGCTTGCGTGGCCCAGAGTCACCACTAATCGAGAGGTACCTCATGAACAAGATCATTGCAGCAGCTCTGTTATTGTGTGCGACTGGCGCTTTCGCGGAGCCCGATATGGGTAAGTACAACAAGAGCTGCGCTGTCTGTCACGCGACAGGCGCCGCCAACGCACCGAAAACCGGTGACGCTGCGGCGTGGGAACCACGTCTCGCCAAAGGTATGGATACACTGGTTGCATCTGTGGCCTCCGGCCTCAATGCCATGCCACCCAAGGGTATGTGTTTCGACTGCTCTGACGAAGACGTTAAGGCCTTGATCAAATTTATGGCCAAGCCTGCTGAATAAGCTGGCGTTAAACTACGTAATATCTGGAACGAACATGAAGAAAATTTTGATCCTGGCCAGCCTGCTGATGGGCTGGTCTCAAACAGGCATTGCACAACCGGGTGATGCCGCTGCCGGCGAAGCGAATAGTGTTGTGTGTAGTGCCTGTCACGGCGCCGACGGAAACAGTGCAGTAGCGTCGTTTCCCAAGCTGGCTGGTTTGGGTGAAAAGTATCTGCTCAAGCAATTGATGGACATTCGAGACGGTGGCCGTCCAATCGCGACAATGGTTGGTCTGCTGGATGAAAAATCGGACCAGGACCTGGCAAATCTCGCCGCCTTTTATGCGGGTCAGGTGCGCTCAGGCAGCCAGGCTAATCCTGATTTAGTGGCGCTGGGTGAAAAAGTGTATCGCTCCGGAGTCGCTGAGCGAAAGGTTGCCGCCTGCACGTCCTGTCATTCACCCAATGGCAAGGGCAATGCGCCCGCTGGGTTCCCAGCACTGGCTGGGCAACATGCAGACTACATTGCGGCTCAGTTAAAAGCCTATCGCAAGGGTTATGAAGATAAGACCGGGCGTACGAATGATGGCGAAAGCAAAATTATGCGCACCAATGCATTTGGGCTGTCTGACAAGGAAATTGAGGCCGTCGCCAGCTATGCGGCCGGTCTGAAGTAAGTTGCTGTGCTCTGGGAAAAGGTGGCAATATGCCGCCTTTTTTTGTATCTAGACGAACGCTGTGCCTAATTGGTTGTCTTAATTAGGCGATTGTAAACCAAGGAGAAACCCAATCATGTTCAAGCGCATCCTGATGATTATGTTACTGGCACTGGCCCCTCTGGCTGTGCAGGCCCAAGAGGTCTACGAGGCGGGTAAGGACTATGACATTATCAACCCGGCTATTCGTGCCTCTGATATGAGCAAAATCGAAACGGCCGAGTTTTTCTGGTACGGCTGTGGCCACTGCTACACTTTTGAGCCAATGCTTGCTCAATGGAAGAAGACGCTGGCGGATGATGTGAGCTTCCGTGGTGTGCCTGCGATGTGGGGCGGAGCAATGGAACTTCACGCCAAGGCCTTTTATGCCGCCAGGGCTCTTGATGTTGCTGAAAAAATGGATCAGGCAATGTTTCAGGCTTTGAACGTAGATCGCAAACCACTGCGCTCGGATAAAGAAATTGCCCAGCTGTTTGTCGCCAACGGGGTAGCCGAAGAAGATTTTTACAAGGCCTACAATTCTTTCGGTGTCAGTAGCCAGGTGCGCCAGGCAAATTCTATTGCCCGTGCCGCCAAGATCAGCGGTACGCCGGCATTAATGGTCAGTGGCAAGTACATGATTTCTCCGCGAAAGGCTGGTAGCACGGCCAATATGCTGAAAATTGCCGATTACCTGATTGAAAAGGAGCGCGCTGCCAAAGGCAGTTAGGGCTCAGGCAAGCATAAAAAAGCCCGGCTGATGACCGGGCTTTTTTGTGCCTGAAGAACGCTAAATTTTGAGCCATTGGGGAACGGGCAAACCTTTGTTCTCCAAAAATACCGGGTTGAATAACTTGCTTTGATAACGTGTGCCGTAGTCGCAAAGAATTGTGACAATGGTATGACCTGGCCCCAATTCTTCGGCCAGCCTCACTGCACCGGCAATATTCAGGCCGGCTGAGCCCCCCAGGCAAAGCCCCTCGTTCTGCAATAGCTCAAAAATGAAGGGCAATGCTTCTGTATCCGGGATACTGAACGCGGTATCGACATTTGCAGCGGCCACATTATCAGTGATGTGGTTAATGCCAATACCTTCAATGATTGAGCTCCCTTCGCTGGCTTGCAGTTCACCCGTGTTGAAATAATTGCTTAGCGACGCGCCGCAGGGGTCTGCCAGGCCAATCCTGACCTGGGGGTTTTTGTGTTTCAGGGTTGAAGAAACACCGGCGAGGGTGCCGCCCGTGCCGACGGCACAGATAAATCCATCAACTTTGCCGTCAGTTTGCTCCCAGATTTCTGCACCGGTAGTGCGCGCGTGAATTTCCATATTCGCCGGATTGTCGAATTGTCTTGCCCATACTGCGCCGTGTTTTTCTTTTTCCGCGAGCTTTTGTGCCAGTCGTTCAGCGGTGTGTATGTAGTGCTTGGGGTCTGCATAGGAAGTTGCACCTACCAGGTGCAGGTCTGCGCCCAGCAGTTCCAGTGAGTCAATCTTCTCCCTGCTTTGACTGATAGGCATAACCACCGTGCTGCGATAACCCATGGCATTGGCGAGTAAGGTGAGGCCGATACCGGTATTTCCTGCTGTGCCCTCTACAATGCGTCCGCCCGGGCGCAAATCTCCGGACTGCTCGGCAGCCTGGATGATGCCTAGCGCGGTGCGGTCCTTGACCGAACCCCCAGGGTTGAGAAATTCGGCTTTGCCAAGAATGGTACAACCGGTTCGTTCCGATACCTGCTTGAGGTGAAGCAAGGGAGTGTTGCCGATAAGTTGAGTGACGTCCTGAGCCGTATGCACGGTGGTCCTCCAGAAAAAATGCTCGCAGAGTATGCCATAGCCGATGCAGTTGGGTCAGGTTAGCTGACTGCGATACTGCCGATAGGCCTTCAAGCTTAATATCACCGCCGCCAGATTGATGACAAACATCGCGGCAAGCATGGGTTGCGGGCTGTCTTTGAGCATTGCGCCTACGGCTGCGGTGCCGATGGCAGACAACCCCATCTGGATAAAGCCCAACAAGGCAGAGGCTGTTCCAGCGATATGCGGGAACGGAGCCAGCGCAATGGCCATGGCGTGGGGTAGTACCAACCCCATACCGACGGCATAGATTGTCATCGGCAGCATGAGTATCCAAATGTTGTTGGTTAATAGTGTTGCGCCAGTCCACATGATGATTGTAGTGAGCAGGCAAAGTAGGGCGCCCAGCAACATGGTTTGCTGTGAGTCGTAGCGAGACGCCATACGGGCACTGACGCCACTGCCGCCCACGTAGCCGGCCACGGTGGAGAGGAAAATAAAACCAAAGTATTGCACCGGTACGCCAAGCATCTCGATGTAAACAAAGCTGGCAGAGGAAAGGTAGGCCAGCAGGCCGCTATAAACCGCGGCGCTGGCCAGGGTCACCGAGAGATAGGAGGGGTCGACGATCAGCTGCATGTAATTGCGGGCGATGCTCAATGGATGCAGGCTTTGCCTCGCGGGAAGCGACTCCGAAAGATACACCTGCAGCAGGAAAATCATCAGTACGCCGTAACAGGCGAGGAACAGGAAAATGACCGGCCAGGGTAAAACCAGCAAGACTACACCGCCCAGTATTGGCGCGACCGCAGGCCCCACCGCCATCAGCATTGCAATGAGGGATAAGGCCCTCGCTGCTCGCCTCGGTCCAAATATATCCCGGGTTACCGTGCGCGCGAGTGTGGGCCCCACACAGGCACCCACGCCTTGCAAAAACCGGAAGACCAACAATTCTTCAACCGTTGTAGATTGTGCACAGCCAATGCAGGCGGCGACAAAAATCAGTGTGCCGCCAGTAAGCACCGGTTTGCGACCGAAACGATCAGCGAGCGGCCCACAGGCCAGGTGAAAGACAGCAAACCCCGTTAAGTAACTGCTGAGGGTGAGATGCATGTGGCCTATGTCGGTGCCCAGGGCCCTCATCATCAAGGGCATCGCCGGCAGGTACATGTCTACGCTGAGGGGTCCCATTGCGACCAGTGCGGCGAGCAGGCCAAGCAGCCAGGGTGAGTCGGGGTTGAGGTGTCGGTGGGCCATGGGCGGAGGAGGGTAGCCCATGACCAGGGTGAAGTGAAGCGGCCTGGTTACTTCTCGAAGTTCATTACTGTTTTCCACCATAGCCCGGGAGCCAGAGCACGCCAGAAGTACAGTAGTTTGGCTTCACTGGGATAAATAATGTCTTTGTCCTTGGCCACACCTTTCTCAATGGCATTAATAATTTTTTCGGGGTCAGCCAATCTGCCTTTTTCCTTTGATTCGGTAATACTTCCGGGAGCGTCAGTGTTGATTGTCTGATCGACCAGAGGAGTGTTGACCGCTGGCGGACAAACCAGGTGGGCACGCACGCCGGTGCCGCGAATTTCATTCTGCAGGACCTCGATATAGGCGTTTACAGCGGCCTTGGTCGCGCAGTAAGCGCCCATTTTTGGTACCAGTGCAATACCGGCAATTGAGCCAAATGCAATGATGCGGCCGGCTCCGCGGGCCTGCATTGAGGGCAGTACCGCGCGCACCATGTAGGTGGTGCCAAAATAGTTGATGCGAAACAGTTGTTCCATGCCCTCGTGGCTGTGTTCCGCCAGGCTGTATGCAGGCATCAGTGCTGCAGCGTGCACCAGCACGTCAACAGGGCCCAACTGGTCCTCCACTTGCGCTACTTTAGCGTTAACGTCCTCCAGGCTAGAGATGTCGCAGTGGAAAGCCGTAATGTTATCGGATTCTGCTTCGGTGGCATCCAGGCCCTGTTGGTTAACATCAAAAATGGCGACCTTAGCGCCATTAGCCGCCAATCGGCGGGCATAAATTTGACCCATGCCGCTGGCACCACCGGTGACTAAAGCTACTTTGCCGTTTGCATCCATTGAGTTGTATGTCCTGTGTTTTTAAGCAGGGGATCATGGTGCGATTCGGCAGTGGCCCATACAAGCCCCTAAACGGCCACTGGAACTTGTATCTTTTAGCAGGGCTCAGGCCTGGACCCGGGTGGTGTCGTCGATGTGCTCAAGGGGCAGCTTGGTGCGCTGGACCACACGGCGCAGCTCGAAACTGGAGTGCACGCCGGCAACGCCTGGAATGCGAGTGAGTCGGCCCAGGAGAAATTTTTCGTAGTACTCCATGTCCGCCACGACTGCTTTGAGCAGGTAGTCTGAAGACTGGCCGGTGACAACCGAGCACTCCATGACCTCGGGGTAGCTTAATACCTCTGTCTCGAATGCCTCGAAGCGATCGGGCGTATGCCGGTCCATGCTGATGCCGATGTAGGCGGTGAGTTTGAGCCCCAGCATTGATTGATTGAGCAATGTGACGTGAGCATTAATGAGCCCGGACTCCTCCAGCCGTTTGACTCGGCGTGAGCAAGGGGTGGGAGATAGCCCCACCAGCTCTGCCAGTTCCAGGTTGCTGATGCGCGCATTGTCCTGCATTGCATTGAGAATTTTCTTGTCAGTGCGGTCCAGTTTCATTGCCTGTTCACCATGCCTTGGCGGAGTTTATGAGAGGGATAGCAGCAGTATAACTTGGTTTATTAGTGATATATTTCAATAAATACCGAAATAAAGCATATTAATTGCTCTTATTTGCCATAATAGCGGCATATTTGCAATCTCTCGCTCTCTCTCAGGCAATATACTGTACGCCAGGCTGAAAACTCACTCGTGCGAACCGACTGGCCAGAGCTACCTTTTCTGGCAGACTGCGCACCAAACCCCAAAAGGGCTCGCGCCCGCGGGTGAGCAGCCATCCAATGGAAGAAGACCGGTGAAGTCATGAGCAATTTCGATCATAAAAAGTACAAGCCTTTCGCGCCTGTTGGCAAGACCGACCGTCGCTGGCCGGACCAGGTTATCGACAAAGCGCCGCTTTGGTGCAGCGTGGACTTGCGCGATGGCAATCAAGCGCTGATCGAGCCCATGACTGCTCGTCAAAAGTCCCTGTTATGGGACCAGTTGGTAAAAATCGGCTTCAAGGAAATCGAAGTGGGGTTTCCCTCAGCTTCCAGTCATGACTACGACTTTGTCAGAGAGTTAATCGATAACGATCGCATTCCGGAAGATGTGACTATTCAGGTGCTGGTGCAGGCTCGTAAGGAACTTATTGAAAAAACGTTCGAGTCGCTCAAGGGGGCCAAGCGCGCAGTGGTTCACGTGTATAACTCGACTTCCACGGTACAGCGCGAACAAGTGTTTGGCCTGGACCGGCAGGGCATTATTGATATAGCGGTTAATGGTGCCCAGCTAGTGCAGGCATGTGCCCAAAAGTATCCGCAGACCGAGTGGACTTTTGAATACTCACCGGAAAGCTTTACCGGCACCGAGTTGGACTTCGCCGTTGATGTTTGCAATGCAGTAACAGCAGTGTGGAAGCCTACACCAGAAAAACCGGTCATCATCAATCTCCCGGCAACGGTAGAGATGAGCACTCCAAATCTTTACGCCGATCAGATTGAATGGTTTTGCGATAAGGTGGCCAACCGTGAAAGCCTGCTGATCTCCCTGCACACCCATAATGATCGCGGCTGTGCGGTGGCCGCCGCAGAACTGGGAGTCATGGCCGGTGCGGATCGGGTAGAGGGCACTCTGATGGGCAATGGTGAGCGCACCGGGAACATGGACGTGGTCACCATGGCGATGAACCTTTACAGCCAGGGGGTAGATCCAAAATTGAACTTGGCCAATATGGATGAAATTATTCGCACGGTTAAAGAATGTACGCATCTGCCGGTGCATCCTCGCCACCCCTGGGCTGGTGAGCTGGTTTTCACTGCCTTCTCTGGCAGTCATCAGGATGCGATTAAAAAGTGTCTGTCGCGACGCGATGAAGAGCAAGCATGGGAGGTGGCTTATCTGCCAATCGATCCCGCTGATATTGGTCGCTCTTACCAGGAAGTTATTCGCATCAATAGTCAGTCCGGCAAGGGCGGTATCGCCTATGTTCTGGAACGAGACTATGGCTTTGAGCTGCCTCGCTGGCTGCAGGTTGACTTTAGTTCAGCAGTGCAGGCCTACGCGGAAGAGAAGGAGACTGAGGTAGGCTCCGAGGATATCTTCTCTTTGTTTCAACAGACTTATCTCAACGGAGCAGGCCGCTGGCAGTTGGGCAACTATAAGGTTTCCCGAGAAGATCAGGTTGATAAGTTGCACGCTGAACTGATGCTTGGCGACACACAGGAAACCATCACCGGCACCGGCAACGGTGTAGTGGCATCTTTTGTTGACGCGATGGAAAAATTCACGGGTAAGCAAATTGTGCTGGTTGAGTACAGCGAGCATGCCCTTGGCCAGAGCGCCGATGCCGAAGCGGTTTGTTACATTCAGCTGAACATCGAAGGCGACCGCTTCTGCGGCTGCGGCCGCAGCCACGATATCGTACAGGCTTCACTGGATGGTATTTTGCGGGCGATTAACAAATCAGCGGAGCAGCAACAGAACGCAGCAGCTTGATTCAGTTGGCCGCGCTAATAAGGGTGCCTGGTAAAGTAATCCTTGGCGGCCTCTTTCACTCTGGGCGCTAACCATAGCGTTGCTGTCATTGTCGGTATTGCCATCAAGCCATAAGCGGCTGAAATCAGATTAAAGACAATGTCCAGGCTGACCAGCGAGCCGAAGATCACGGTTGCAACAAAAAACCAGCGATAATGGTGCTGCACTTCGGCGCCAAACAAAAAGCCGAAACACTTGGCTCCGTAGTACCACATAGTAAACATGGTGGTGCTGCTGAGTATCAGGGTGACCAGAAAAAGCAGCGCCACCCCGACATTTCCCATCTCTTGAGCAAAGGCGTTCGATGTGAGGGTAATGCCGCTGAGCTCTCCTGGGTTTTGCCAGTTGCCGGCGATCAGAATGACTAGCGCGGTGCAGGTGCAAACAATCAATGTGTCTGCCACTGGACCCAACATGGCAACCAGGCCCTCGCGAATCGGTTCATTGGTTCGCGCTGCGCCGTGGGCCATCACTTCAGTCCCGACGCCCGCCTCATTGGAAAATGCCGCCCGGCTTATGCCAATCAACATGACACCCAGCAAGCCGCCACCGGCCGCCTCGGCACTGAACGCGCTGTTAACAATGTTTGCCAGCAGCGCGGGAATCTCGTCCAAATGAGACGCCAACAAGTAAAACGTCATGGCCATGTAGAGAAGTACCATTAGCGGTAACACGGTCACCGCCACTTTCGCGACGCGCTGCAGTCCGCCAAAAACAACCGTACCCACGACCAGGGCGAGCACCAGCCCAATGACACCGTTTACCAGCAGTGGTTCTTGAGTGGAGAACAGGTTTTCCCGGATGAGGGCGGTCAATTGATTGGCCTGGTACATCGGTAGCGTGCCGATCAAGCCCGCCAGGGAAAATAATACAGCGAGCGGGTACAGTGAACGGGGCAATGCCTCACGAATAATGTACATGGGGCCACCTTGCAAGCGACCCAGGCTGTCTTCACCCCGGTACATGACGCCAAGGCTGCAGGTAAAGAATTTGGTTGCGATGCCCACCAGTGCGGAGACCCACATCCAGAAAACAGCGCCCGGGCCGCCAGCCACTACCGCCAGTGCTACTCCTGAGATATTACCCAGGCCCATAGTGCCGGAGAGCGCCGCTGCCAGTGCCTGGCCATGGCTTAATTCTCCGGGCTGATCCGGAGTATTGTGACGACCCAGCGCCAGCCCCAGTGCATGCCCAAAGTGTCGGTAGGGTAAAAATCCGGAGTACAGCGCGAAAAACAGGCCACCCAGTAACAGCAGCATTACCAGCGGTGTGCCCCAGACGGCATTGGCAAAGTCGATCGATAGTTGTTCCAGAGCTTGCATTATTTGTTCTCAATGATTTGGCTCATACCGTAACATGGCGGTAGCTCGCGTTGGCAGCTAAACTGCCGCTCTGACTGCAGCAAGACAGGTGTGTCTTGTTGATATGGGCTTATCCAGTTTACGCCCTGCCGCGCCTAATTTTTGAAGGAAATTACAGATGACTGAAAGGGTGTTGCCAGTGCTGGAAGACTTGCAAGAGGCCTGGTGTAGAATTTCTCCTCATCTCCATCGAACGCCGGTGATGTCCAGTCATTTGCTAGACCAGCTTACGGGCGCGAATGTGTTCTTTAAATGTGAGCACTTGCAGAAAGCAGGCGCATTTAAGGCGAGGGGGGCTATCAATGCGGTGCTTAGCCTTGATGACGCTGCGGCAGCGGCGGGGGTTGCAACGCACTCGTCGGGCAATCACGGCGCGGCTTTGGCGATGGCGGCTTCGGCCCGCAATATTCCCGCGCATATTGTGATGCCCTCCAATGCGCCAAGGGTCAAAAAAGAGGCCGTGGCCGCATACGGAGGCCTGATCATTGAATGTGAGCCTACGCTAGCAGCCAGAGAGTCGACCGTTGCCACAGTCATTGAACAAACCGGTGCCCACGAAGTTCATCCCTACAATGATTCGCGCATTATCGCAGGGCAGGGTACCGCTATGTTGGAATTACTGGAGCAGGTAGAGGACCTTGATGTGGTGGTTGTTCCAGTGGGAGGTGGGGGATTACTGGCAGGCACTGCGATTGCCGTGAAAGAGAGCAATTCCAACATCGAAGTAGTAGCAGTGGAACCGGAGGGCGCAGACGATGCCTTTCGTTCTTTTGGCCTGGGTGAATTACAACCGCAAAATAATCCGCAAACGATTGCCGATGGTTTGCGAGCTGGCCTGGGTGAACTCAACTTCGACATTATCCGCAAGCATGTAGACACAATTCTCACAGTCCCGGACACTGTAATCGTCCAAGCGATGCAGTTACAGTGGACCCGGATGAAACAGCTGGTGGAGCCATCAGGCGCGGTAAGTTTTGCCGGTCTGCTAGAGCACCCGGAGCGGTTTCGGCAGCGCCGCGTTGGTGTTGTTGTGAGCGGCGGCAATGTAGATCTGGATAATTTACCCTGGTAATTCAGGAGGGCTTTTGACACAAATGATTCGCAACGCTCTGCTGTTTGTTCTCTTGCTGGCCCTTGTGGGTTGCAGTAGCACCACCTTTGTTTATAACCGGCTGGACTTTATTATTCCCTGGTACATGGGCAAATACGTAGGTCTGGATCGTGATCAGAAAACCTTCCTGGATGACCAATTACAGCCGTTTCTCAACTGGCACCGCACGGAAGAGCTTCCAGCCTATCTGCTGTTACTGGATGGCATGGAGCAAACGCTCGATGCAGAGGTAAGCCAGGCTCAGGTGGCAGAAATCGCCACTCAGTTTGAGGATGCCTGGGACCGTATTGAATGGCGTGCCCTTGAGTGGATGCTGGCGCTGGGGGAGGAGTTGTCTCGAGAGCAGTTGGAAGAATTTACTGAAAACCTGCGTGAAAAGCAGGTGGAGTACGAAGAAGAGTATTTACCCCGTACTGACGAAGAATACCGGCAAGAAGCTTATGAAAATCTGGAGGATTCGGTACAGGACTTCATGGGTCGACTAGACAGTGAGCAGCGCGGTTACCTGGATCAGGCAGCACAAGACATGCGTCGCGCCGATACCATCTGGTTGCGGGAGAGAGCCGAATGGCTCGAGCGCCGGGAAGTGCTACTGCAGCGTGAAGAAGGCTGGCAACAGGGCATTCGTGACGCCCTTGCTACCCGCGAGCAAACGACCTCCGCCGAATACCTGGAAATTTTTGAGCATAACAGCCAGGTGATTTTCAGGGCACTGGCGCAAGTCGCTAACGTTCGCAGCGATAAGCAGGACAGACGACTACGGAAAAAACTGGCTGATTTTCGCGAGGATATCGAGTCACTGATAGCGCGGCGATAAATCGTCCAAAGATGATTTAAACCGCTGGCAGAATGTCGCTTATTCATCACTCAACTGAGTTGCGTTGCTTAATCCAGTAGTGACAAATCGCGCACGGCGCCCTTATCCGCACTGGTCGTCATTTTGGCATAAACCTTGAGCGCAGCGCTGACCTTGCGGGGCCTTGGTTCCATTGGTTGCCAGGCTTTGTCGCCCCTGGCCTCCATGGCTTCACGCCGGGCTGCGAGCTCTTCCTCGGATAACATGACGTTAACGCTGCGTGCAGGAATATTAATCTCAATAAGGTCGCCATTTTCTACCAGGGCGATAGCGCCGCCAGCAGCTGCTTCGGGAGATGCATGGCCGATTGACAGTCCAGAGGTACCACCGGAGAAGCGGCCGTCAGTCAGTAGGGCACAGGCGCTGCCCAACCCTTTGGACTTGATGTAGCTGGTAGGGTACAGCATCTCTTGCATGCCCGGGCCTCCGCGGGGACCCTCATAGCGGACGATCACCACGTCACCGGCTTTTACCTTATCTTCGAGGATATCGGCAACCGCTCCCTCCTGGCTCTCGCAGACATGTGCGGGCCCGGAGAAAACCAGAATCGATTCGTCGACGCCTGAGGTTTTTACGACGCAGCCATTCTCGGCGATATTGCCAGTGAGGACTGCCAGTCCTCCTTCCAGCGAGAACGCATTCTCCAGAGAGCGAATACAACCATCGCTGCGGTCGTCGTCCAGCGACGGCCAACGCGAGTCCTGGCTGAAGGCAGTTTGGGTTGGAATACCGCCTGGCCCGGCGCTGAAAAATTTGTGAACCTCGGCATTGTCTGTACGCACAATATCCCAATTGTCCAGGGCGTCCCCCATAGTGGGACTGTGAATGGTCGAGCAGTTGGTATGCAGCAAGCCGGCGCGATCCAGCTCGCCCAGAATACCCATAATGCCACCTGCGCGGTGCACATCTTCCATATGATATTTGGGCGTATTGGGAGCCACTTTGCAAAGCTGTGGAATCTTGCGCGACAGCCTGTCTATATCGGCCATGGTGAAATCAAGCTCCGCTTCCTGGGCTGCTGCCAACAGATGCAGGATTGTGTTGGTGGAGCCGCCCATCGCAATGTCCAGGCTCATGGCGTTCTCGAATGCCTCGAAATTGCCAATGTTTCGCGGTAGAACTGACTCATCATCCTGTTCGTAGTAGCGTTTGCAAAGTTCGACAACCAGGCGGCCGGCGCGCAGGAATAGCTGCTCTCGGTCCGCATGGGTGGCAAGCGTGGAACCATTGCCTGGCAGGGACAAGCCCAATGCCTCGGTGAGGCAGTTCATCGAGTTGGCGGTGAACATGCCAGAGCAAGAGCCACAAGTCGGACAGGCAGAACGCTCGTATTCGGCAACCATTTCGTCACTGGCTGAATCGTCTACGGCAATGACCATGGCATCTACCAGGTCGAGTTTGTGCTCGGACAGTTTGGTTTTGCCGGCCTCCATAGGCCCGCCAGATACAAAGACTGCGGGCACGTTCAGGCGCATGGCAGCATTGAGCATTCCCGGAGTGATCTTGTCACAGTTGGATATGCATACGATGGCGTCGGCGCAGTGGGCGTTGACCATGTATTCAACCGAATCGGAAATAATATCGCGGGAGGGCAGGCTGTAGAGCATGCCGTCATGGCCCATGGCGATTCCATCGTCTACGGCGATGGTGTTGAACTCTTTGGCTACGCCACCAGCGGCCTCGATTTCTTGAGCCACCAGTTGCCCCAGGTCCTTAAGGTGCACATGCCCCGGTACGAACTGGGTGAACGAATTCACTACAGCGATAATAGGCTTGCCGAAGTCGCCATCTTTCATACCGGTGGCACGCCATAGGGCGCGGGCGCCAGCCATATTGCGGCCGCCAGTGGAGGTTTTGGAGCGATAGTCGGGCATGATCATGTACCGTTTGAATTTGCGGCTTCTGTAGGAGTCGCAGTTGAGTCGTAATTTAAGCCGCGAAGGATAGCAAAAAACCGCGGAAGTTTCTTCGTGTGAGGGTTGCAGCGAGCGCCACGAGCCAGGCGACGTGCGTGATCAAAAATGAGGTTGCCGAGGACGCTTGAGGGCTCGACGCAAGTTCAGGACAGAGTCTTGAAGAACACCTTGGAATTGCGCTGCAGGTTATAGAGCGACTGTTTGTGTCCCGGGAGCTGGTCGCGTGAGCGTTCCACAAAACCTTGTTCGCGGAACCAATGGGCGGTCTGTGTGCTCAGCACAAAAACACTCTTGAGGCCCATATTAAGGGCCTCCTGCTCAAGCTCGGCCAGCAAACGCTGGGCACGCTTGCCACCCCGATAGTCTGGGTGAGACACAATGCAGGCCAACTCACCGCAGTGGTCTTCGGGGAAGGGGTACAGCGCGGCACAGGCGATGATTCGGCCGTCCCGCTCCAGTAACCTGAAGAGGTCAATCTCGGTTTCAAGCAACTCCCTGGAACGTTTGAGAAGAATGCCTTCCTGCTCCAGAGGCTCGATCAGCTCGAGAATTCCGCCGACGTCGTCGATTCCTGCCTGCCGCGATTTTTCATAGTCCCGGTTGGCGACCAGGGTGCCGCTACCATCGTGAGTAAACAGTTCTTCAAGTAGCGCGCAATCATCCTGGTAACTGATAATTTGGCAGCGGGGTACACCTTCCAGGCACGCCTGCCTGGCAGTGTGCAAAAGCGCACCTTGCTCTGCATTTGCCAAAGGAAGTTGTTCAATGTCTCCCAGCGAGAGCTGACGAATAAGATCACCTTCGGTATTGGTGATTCCCGCTTCACTGCTAAACAGGATCAGTTTGTCTGCGCAGATCGCAGCAGCACAGTTCACAGCGATATCCTCTAACGCCAGGTTGAAAATCTCTCCGGTAGGGGAATAGCCCAGCGGTGAAAGCAGGACGATGGAGTCATCGCGTAATTGACGATGAATACCCTCTGTGTCGATGCGCCTGACTTTGCCAGTATGCTGAAAATCTACGCCATCGACCACGCCGGTTGGCCTGGCGGTGACAAAGTTTCCAGAGCAAACCCGCATGTGTGAACCCTGCATTGGTGAGTTCGGTAACCCCATGGAGAGCAATGCTTCGATTTGGGAGCGCAAGGATCCGGCGGCATCTTTTACATGTTCCAGGGCATCGGTATCGGTAATCCTGACGTCCTGATAAAAGTTGCTCTGAATACCCGCAGTCTCCAGGCGCGAAGCAATTTGTGGCCGGGAACCGTGAATCAATACCAGTCGCACGCCCAGGCTCTTCAGCAGAGCGATATCGTGGATGACATTGGCGAAGTTTTCGTGTTGCGCGACCTCACCCCCCAACATCAGCACGAAGGTCTTACCCCGGTGCAGGTTGATGTAGGGTGCGGTATTTCTGAACCAGCGGATATGGGCCCTGCCTGGCGTAGTCACCTTGTCTCCCAAGTCATTGATTATTAGCGAATTATCAAGAGTACAGAAAGCACAGCCATTCACCTAATGGAAATTTTTCACAATTGATGAAGGGGAGTGGGCCGCGTTAGCGGCCTGATAATAGCGTTTGGCCCTGATAGGGGTGGCCGGAATTAGTGCACGTGGCCGTGGGCGATTTCTTCTTCACTGGCCTCTCGCACGTCAACCACCTGCACATCGAAGTTCAGTTCGACACCTGCCAGGGGGTGATTGCCATCGATCGTAATGCCGTCATCGCTGACTTCCTTGACCACGACTCGGCGGGCCTGGCCGTCTGAACCCTCGGCCTCGAAGGCCATGCCGGCTTCTATTTTTTCAATACCTTCGAAGGCTTCACGGGGCACAGTTTCAACTAACTCCGGTTGAAATTCTCCGTATCCATCTTCTGGTGAAACTGTTGTCTTCAGGCTGGCACCGGCAGTTTTACCTAATAGCTCTCGTTCCAATCCGGGAATCAGGTTGCCAGCGCCATGCAGGTAGGCCAGAGGATCAGCGCCTTCGGAGCTGTCGATGACTTCGCCGGATTCATCGGTCAGAGTGTAGTGAATGGTTACAACGAGCTTGTCGCCAATAAGCAGTGACATGGTTGGAACTCCTGTTTTGCCGTGGATGGTGACGTTCTGGGCCACCACTCTAAATGTTTAAAATGCCACTGATTAAGCGGCCTCAGGCTGATGGGGCGGTTACTTATGAAAAACAGGAAGAGGAACTTTATTGCTGAACGTAAATGCCGGTCATAAAGAGTAGCCATCAGGCCGGGGCAGTATATCCGCCGCTTTGTGGGAGTCAATGCAAGTGCTTACAAGCAGTAATGCCGTATGCAGCTTTTGAGCAGCCTTATGCAGGGCTCGATTTGGTCCAGTGGCATAAATTCGTCGGGTTGGTGTGCCTGGTCTATGGAGCCCGGGCCCATGACGATGGTGTCCATACCCAGCTGTTGCAAGAATGGCGCCTCGGTGGCAAAGGCCACTGCCGTGGCACTGTGACCGGTTAGTTGCTCGGCTAACTTGACCAGTTCGCTATCTGCAGCTTGCTCGAACGGAGAAACATCCTGTATCAGGGATCGTAATTCGATATCCAGGCCCCGGGTCTCTCCGATGGCGGAGAGTCGTGCACGAATGTCTTCGCGTACCTGAGTGTTGTCCCCTCCCGGGGTCATGCGCAGGTCAAAATGCAGCTCGCTTTGGCCACAGATTCGATTGGGGCTATCGCCACCATGAATGCAACCCAGGTTAAGGGTGGGATAAGCCACCTCAAACAGTGGGTTGCTGTAGCGCTCCACCATTTCTTCTCGAAAAGCGACCAGATCGCCCATAACTGAATGCATGCCGTCCAGGGCGCTGTTACCCAGAGAGGGGTTAGACGAGTGACCAGCCTGCCCGGTGATATGCACCGCCTCCATCATGATGCCCTTGTGCATACGCACTGGCATCAAGGAGGTTGGCTCGCCAATAATTGCCGCTCTTGCCTTCGGTTGGCCTGCGGCAGCCAGTGCCCGGGCGCCATTCATGGAGCTCTCTTCATCGGCGGTGGCTAGAATAATCAGGGGCTGCTGCAGCGGCGTATCATCAAAGCTTGCAGCCGCGGCCATTGCCAGAGGGAAAAAGCCCTTCATGTCTGTGCTGCCCAACCCATAAAGCCGGTTGTTGCGCTCGCTGAGTCCCAGCGGGTCACTGTTCCAGCGACCTTCGTCGTAGGGCACAGTGTCCGTGTGCCCTGCAAGCACAAGCCCCCCGGGGCCAGTGCCGCGGCTGGCGATCAGGTTGGCTTTACTGCCGTCGTTGTTAATAGCCTGAATATCTGTGGCGAAGCCCATATCAGTTAGCCAGCTCGCCAATAAATCAATGACCGCGCGGTTGCCCTGGTCCCAGCCCGGATCAGTAGAGCTGACCGAAGGTGTACTGATCAGTTGGCCAAGCTGGTCGATAATGCGCTTTTCAGTATGGGACATGCAGTAGTAGCCGCTCAGGTGTTAAAACGAAAGTTGCAGCATCGTCTGTCGAGAGCCGCGTCGTAATGGCCCGTGCACAGGGCCGCAGCCGTAAGTGTAGACCTTGGCGGGAGACACCGCGACCAAGGTGGTGATCGCGGGTAAGTTCTGTCGCTGTTATATCAGGGATTAAAGATGCCCTTGAATAAGAAAAAGAACAGGATAGCCAGACCGGCGCCAGCGGGTAGTGTGATAACCCAGGACATGAAAATATTGCCGATGACCCTGAGGTTCAGGGCAGCGATGCCACGGGCGAAGCCCACGCCAAGTACTGCGCCAACCAGAGTATGGGTCGTTGAAATAGGCAGTCCGGTAGCGGATGCCGTCACCACTGTGGCAGCGGCGCCCAACTCTGCGGCAAAACCGCGACTGGGGGTGAGTTCGGTGATTTTACGCCCCACTGTGGTGATAACTTTCCAGCCGTAGGTAGCGAGGCCGATGACGATACCCAGGCCACCAATAAGCAGAATCCACCAGGGCATAACCGACTTAGCCGCGATCTCTCCACCAGACTGCACCGTGCTAACGATTGCCGCCAGCGGGCCAACTGCGTTGGCCACGTCATTGGAGCCGTGGGCGAATGCCATAGAACAGGCGGTAAATACCATGAGAATGGCAAATACTCTTTCTACGCTGGCAAAGCGGTTGTCAGGGTCTTGGTCATCCTTAATGTTGCGCAATAGCATGGCCCCAAAAAAAGCGACTAACAGGCCCACCAAAGCGGAAACGGGTATCGCGTTTGCGAACTTGCTACCCAGGCCCAGGTCGAGATCCAGTCCAACATGCTTGAGCCCCTTGAGCATGGTCACCATAGAGATCATGAAGCCCACCATCCACATGTAAATAGGGATGTACTTCTTGGCCCTGCTGAAGGGGTCATCAGTATCGAGAATAAACTTCTTCACGCTCATGAACAGCCCGAAGGATATGGTGCCAGCGAGCACCGGAGAAACTACCCATGAGGCAACAATACCCCCGACCTTGCCCCAGTTGACCGCGTCCACTGCAATCCCCACCGAAGCAAAGCCAACGATGGCACCAACGATTGAGTGAGTGGTTGAAACAGGCCAGCCCTTCATACTCGCAATAAGTAGCCAGGTGCCTGCTGCCAGCAGTGCGGACATCATGCCGTAAACCATCAGTTGCGGCTGATCTTCCATCACTTGCGGGTCAATGATGCCCTTGCGGATGGTAGAGGTCACTTCCCCACCGGCAAGATAGGCGCCGAGGAACTCGAAGATCATGGCAATAAGTATTGCCTGTTTTATGGTCAGGGCACGGGAGCCGACCGAGGTGCCCATGGCGTTGGCCACGTCATTGGCACCAATCCCCCAGGCCATAAAGAATCCGAACAGGCAGGCCATGATCAGGAACACGCTGCCGTATTGAGCAATAATTTCCATTATTCAGCCCTTCGTTATTTTGCTAGCAGTATTTGCAGATGGTCGCCGACTTTTTCGGCACAATCCGCCAGGGAGCCCAGTAGTGCCGTGGCACGGTAGTAAAACATCACGTCAACCGGGTGGAGTTCGTCCTCCAGCTTGAACAGCTTGCGGCGCAGGTTGAATTGTTGCTTGTCAGTGCGTCGCTCCAGCTTGTCCAACTCATTGAGCATGGCTTCTACTCGCTTGACCTCACGGCCGCTAAAGCCAACTTCCAGCAACTCATCCAGCTCTTGAATGGCAGCTAGCGCTTGTCCACAACAAGCCACACTGGTTTGGGTCAGTTCGTGAACTGCAGGGGCCAATTTTTCTGGAAAGCGCATGTCTCGCCCCATCAGGATGCTGGCGAAATCTTGAGCGGTATTGGCAACCTGGTCCTGAATGCCGACTAATACCAGCAGATCAGAACGCGGCACTGGCAGAAACAGGCTTTTGGGTAAATGCCTGCGGACATCGCGTTTCATTTTGTCTGCATTTTTCTCAGACTCGATAATGGCTTTGTAAATTTCCTTGGCCCGATTCCAGTCTTCATCTGCCGATGCTTGAACCAGCTCTGGGAGATGCTCCGCAGCCTCGAAGGCTACCTGCATATGTTCCTGTATGGGGCCTATAGGCGATCGCCCAAACAAGCTGCCCAAAGTGTTTCTACCAGCCATGGAGTTTCTCCGTTTCATGATGCTTCGTTTCGGCGAAGTATAGGTACAAAGCGCGCGGCCGTCACGAAATCTTCGCATGGGCCTCATCCGGCTTAATGTCCTATATCAAGGGGTGGCACGCGAGACCCTGTGCTAGCATTAGTGGTTCAGGTGCAGGCTGACGATAAGTGCCCTAGCAAGCACCGGTTTACCAACAGGGATAGCCAATATGGCAACACATTTCGGCGAACAGGCCATGGAGCACAGACTGGAGCTGGCCCCGCTGGCCCAACTGCTATTCAGTGACGGGCGGATAACCCGGGAGGATATGCTGCGGGTGACCAGAAACGCCCGGGTCAAGGTGCATCCGTTGATCTTTTTGGCAGAGCAAAAGCTTGAAGATCCGTCCCGTTCTGGCAGCTTGCTGGATATGGATAGCCTGCTGGCCTGGCTGAGTGAAACGACAGACCAATTGGTTTACTCCATTGACCCACTGAAAATTAATGTCACCGCCGTTGCGGATGTCATGTCCCAGGCCTTTGCTGAACGCCATCGTATCCTCGCTGTTGAAGTAAAAGATGACGAGGTATGGATAGCTTCAGCCGAGCCGTTTATACGCGGGTGGGAAGGAAACCTGGAGCATGTGCTGCGTAAGCGAATCCGTCGGGTCTTGGCCGACCCTCGCGACATTGCTCGCCACACTTCCGAGTTCTACACCATGGCGGTTTCCGTTCGCGGGGCCCGCAGTGCTGACAGTCTAGAGAACAAGCCTGGCACCTCCAACCTGGAGCAAATGCTGGAGTTGGGTTCAATGAAGGAACCCGACGCCAACGACCAGCACATTGTTAACATTGTTGACTGGTTGCTGCAGTACGCGTTTGAGCAGCGCGCCAGTGACATTCATATTGAGCCCAGGCGTGACGTGGGTAATGTCCGCTTTCGCATCGATGGCGTGCTGCACAGTGTTTACGAATTGCCACAGCAGGTCAGTGCAGCAGTCTCCAGCCGCATTAAGATCCTTGGACGCATGGATGTGGCTGAAAAGCGCAGACCTCAGGACGGTCGCTTGAAAACGCGTACCCCTGAGGGCAATGAAGTGGAGTTGCGACTGGCAACCCTGCCCACCGCATTTGGCGAAAAATTGGTAATGCGTATTTTCGATCCGGATGTACTGCAAAAAAGTTTTGAACAACTGGGCCTGGCAGAGGAAGACCTGATTCGTTGGGATGATATGACCCGGATGGGCAACGGCATCGTTTTGGTTACGGGTCCCACGGGGTCAGGTAAAACCACGACCCTTTACTCAACCCTGCGTCAGTTGGCCACTGCTCAGGTGAATGTCTGCACCATTGAGGATCCTATCGAGATGATCGAGGAGGCCTTTAACCAGATGCAGGTCAATCACGGCATCAATTTGGATTTCGCGTCCGGTGTTCGCGCTTTAATGCGCCAGGACCCCGATATCATCATGATCGGAGAGATTCGCGATCTGGAAACCGCCAACATGGCGGTGCAGGCAGCACTGACCGGTCACCTGGTGCTCTCGACCTTGCACACTAATGATTCACCCAGCTCCATCTCGCGACTACTGGAACTAGGCGTACCCGCCTACCTGTTAAAGGCCACAGTGCGAGGCATCATGTCCCAGCGCTTGGTGCGAATATTGTGCCCCAGCTGTAAAACATGGGAGCCCCTGGACATAGATGCCTGGAAGCAACTAACAGCACCTTGGCAAATCGACCCTCCGGAAAAAGTGGCAAGGCCAGGCGGATGCAAGGAGTGCCGTGAAACAGGGTATATGGGGCGCCAGGGAATTTATGAGGTGCTTGTTAACAGTCCGGCCCTGCAGCAGGAGATTCACTCGCATTTAGAGACCGCCCGAATTCGTGAAATTGCAATGGACGGCGGCATGAAAACATTGCGCCTTTCCGGCGCCGGCCGAGTGGCGCGGGGGCAGACCACTATTGAGGAGGTCATGCGGGTTGCTCCTGTTCTGGACGCCTGATTTGTTAGTGATCGCCGAGAATTCCTATGAGTGTTGAGACAAGCAGCTTGCCGGATCCTCTTGCAGAGCAGGCGCTGGCGGCCTGGGAAAATATTCTGGATCGGGCCGACCCGGTTCAGGCAGACAAACTGCGAGTCGCAGCTGCTGTCCGTCCGGTCAGTGAACAACTTGCTAGAGCGCTTTCCTGTAGTGCGTTTATCGCTGAGCTCAGCAAGCGGAAGCCGGGCTTGTTGTTGGAGGTGTTGTCTGGTGATTTTATTCAGCAGTCGCTGGACGAGGCGGATTTTCACGCTCAACTGGTGGCGGCGCTGGCCTCAGAAGAACTGGACCTGGGTTCCTGTTTGCGTGGCTTCCGGCAACGTCACATGTTGCGCATTATCTGGCGAGACTTTTGTCGCCTGGCAGATACCCGGGAAACTGTGCGAGATACCTCGTTGCTGGCGGAAGCCTGTATCACTGAAGCCCTGTCTTGCACTCAGGCTGAGCTGGAGCAACGCTTCGGTGTTCCCATCGGCAAAGACAGCGGTGAACCTCAGGAACTGATCGTTCTTGCCATGGGCAAGCTGGGAGCCAGGGAGCTCAACGTCTCATCTGACATCGACCTGATTTTCGCCTATCCAGAGGCGGGCTATACCAATAGCGAAAAACGACCCATCAGCAATGAGGAGTTCTTTATCAAGGTAGGACAGGGTGTGATCAATGCCCTGGACCAGGTAACTCCGGAGGGTTTTGTATTTCGTGTAGACATGCGATTGCGCCCCTATGGCGAAAGCGGTGCACTGGTGCATAACTTCACGGCGCTTGAAGAGTACTACCAGGATCAGGGCAGGGACTGGGAACGTTATGCACTGATCAAGGCAAACCCGGTGACCGGCGATCCGAGCGTGGCGCAGCGATTGATGCAAAGCCTGCGGCCATTTATTTATCGCCGTTACGTGGACTTCGGTGTGATTGACAGTTTGCGCGGAATGAAACAGATGATTACCGCAGAGGTCCGGCGCCGTGGGCTGCAGGACAACGTTAAACTAGGTCATGGCGGTATTCGAGAGGTTGAGTTTATTGCCCAGTGCTTTCAGCTGATTCGAGGGGGGCGCGACCTGGGCTTGCAGCAGCGCGAATTGCTGCTGGTGCTGGAGGAGTGTGTCAGCCTGGGCTGCTTGCCAAGGGAGGTAGTCGATGAATTACGAGCCGCCTATTTATTTCTGCGGGATAGCGAACACGCCATACAGGGTTATCAGGATAAGCAGACACAGGAGCTGCCGGGCGACGCGCTAAGGCAGTTGGCCATGGCAACAGTCATGGGCTTTGCAAGTTGGGAGCATTACAGGGCCGCTCTACAGCAGCACCGGGACAATGTTGCCGGGCATTTTTCCGAATTGATTGCGCCGCCGGAAGAAGAGAATTGTGCAAGCGTCGATGAGGATGGCCTCGACCTGTGGGGTGAGGACATGAGTAGCGCAGCGCTCGCAACGTTAGGCTACAGCGATGCCGATGTGACCCTGCAGCGATTGCAAGACTTGCGCAGCAGCAACAGGGTGACGGCGCTGCAGGTAGAGGGCAGAGAGCGACTGGAACAGTTCATGCCGCTGCTGGTGCGTGCCTGTAGCGAATCAGTTAATCCGGATCTTGCCCTTCACCGGGTGCTGCCTTTGGTGATTGCGGTGCTCCGGCGCAGTGCCTACCTGGTACTGCTCATGGAAAATCCGCCGGCCCTGGCGGAGTTGGTTTCGCTGTGTTGCGCCAGTCCCTGGATCGCGGAGCAAATGTCGCGCAATCCGGTCTTACTGGATGAGTTTCTCGATCGGTCCAGTCTTTATAACGCCCCTGATAAGGAGGAGTTGCGCGAGCAGCTCTCCCAGCAGGTCGCGCGCCTGGCTACCGATGACCTGGAAGCGCAGATGGATGCCTTACGTTATTTCAAGGCATCGCAGGTTTTACGTGTCGCCGCTAGCGAAATTGCCGGGCGCTTGCCGGTGATGAAAGTCAGTGACAACCTGACCTGGATTGCCGAGGTGATTCTGGAACAGGTGCTTGCAGTTTCATGGGCTGACCTGGCCCGTAAACACGGTGAACCCAAGCGCCAAAGTGATGGCTCTGGTTTTGCCGTTTTCGGTTATGGCAAGCTGGGCGGGATAGAGCTGGGATACGGTTCAGACCTTGACCTGGTGTTTATCCACGACGGTGTTCGCGGCTCTACAGATGGCGAGCGCAGCATCGACAACAGTGTTTTTTATATGCGCCTGGGACAGCGCATGATCCATATTCTCGAGACACGTATGGCCCTGGGCCAGCTGTACGAGGTAGACATGCGGCTCAGGCCGGATGGTAACTCAGGCTCCCTGGTACCTGGGATCGATGGCTTTTCCAATTACCAGCAACAAAGCGCCTGGACCTGGGAGCATCAGGCATTGGTGAGGGCCCGGTTTGCAGCCGGCGATCCCGCGGTGGCTGCCCGGGTAGCGCAGGTTCGTAAGGACATTCTTTGCAAGCCGCGGGAACACGCTGAGCTTGCTCGGGACGTGGTCAAAATGCGCAGGCGCATGAGCGAGCATTTGTTGAGCGAGGGCGATAACACCTTGTTCCACTTGAAACAGGGCAGTGGTGGCATTGTTGATATTGAGTTCATGGTGCAATTCGCTGTTCTGGCCTGGGCTCACAGTCATCCGGAGCTGGCGCGTTGGTCTGACAATGTTCGCATTCTCGAGGTATTGGGCAAGGAGGGCCTTTTTTCCAGCGATGAGGCCCAGGATCTTACCCAGGCGTATCTGGACTATCGAGGCGCCGCTCATCAGTTGGCCTTGCAGCAGGAGCCGATTGAGGTCAGTACAGCACAATTCAACGATCAGAGAAGCCGGGTACAGGGGCGTTGGCAGGCCTTGTTTGGTGAGATCGAGGAACAGGCGGCGAAGGCATGAATCAGTTGCCTGAAAAGATACTGGTCATCGGGCCCTCCTGGGTAGGAGATATGGTGATGTCCCAGGTGCTTTACCGGTTCTTGCAGGAGACCAGGCCAGGCGTGGTTATCGATGTTGCAGCACCGGTCTGGAGTGAGCCCATTCTTGAACGTATGCCGGAAGTGAATCGAGCCATTACCAAAGCTATCGGGCACGGAGAACCCGCACTTGGCCGGCGTTGGAAGTTGGGTCGAGGCCTGCGCGCGGAGCATTACGATCAGGCCATTATGCTGCCCAACTCGTTCAAGTCTGCCCTGGTTCCCTGGTTCGCCGGCATTCCCAGGCGCACTGGCTGGCGCGGTGAAATGCGCTATGGCTTACTTAATGATATGCGCGTCTTGAGAGAGCAAGACCTGCCTTTGATGGTGCAGCAGTTTGCGGCTTTAGGTCAGGACGCCTCCGCAGTGCTTCCAGAGGTATTGCCCACCCCGAGACTGGTGGTGGATGAAATCCAGGCCAGAGAGTGTCGCGACAAGTTTGGCATCGCTGCGGATATGCCAATCCTGGCCTTGTGCCCTGGAGCAGAATTTGGCAGCGCCAAACGTTGGCCCGCCGAGTATTACGGTCAGTTGGCGAAGCAGTTTCTTGATCGCGGCTGGCAAGTGGCCTTGTTTGGCTCCATTAATGATCAGGCGGTAACGGCGCAAATTGCAGCGGCATCCGGCGCTAGCGAGCGCTGCTTTGATTTGGCGGGCCGCACCCAATTAGCTGAGGCGGTAGATATGCTGTCACTGGCCACCGCCGTGGTGAGCAATGACTCCGGGCTAATGCATATCGCAGCAGCGCTGTCACGGCCTTTGGTGGTGATATACGGAGCAACATCTCCAGGCTTTACACCGCCTCTTAACGACAACAGTAGCGTTGTGGTCAGCGCAATTGACTGCGCGCCCTGTTTCCAGCGTGAGTGCCCTCTGGGCCATCATAAGTGCATGCGTGACACCCCAGTGGGCGAGCTTACTGGTAAACTAGACGCTTTATTGGCGGTAACTAGCGAGGCTTGATGCGCGTCCTGCTTGTCAAAATGTCGTCCCTGGGGGACGTGGTCCATACACTGCCGGCACTGACTGACGCTGCGGCCGCCGTTCCGGGTATACGTTTCGATTGGGTTGTTGAAGAAGCCTTCGCCGAGATTCCAGCCTGGCACTCAGCGGTCGACAAGGTCATCCCCATTGCCCTGAGGCGATGGCGTAAGCACCCGTTGCGGGATTTTTCCGGCCCCGAGTGGCGTGAATGCCGCAGTCAGCTCAGGCGAAATCATTATGACGCGGTCATCGATGCCCAGGGCCTGCTTAAGAGCGCCTTCGTAGCTCGCCTGGTAAAAGCGCCCATTTACGGACTCGATAAGCATTCAGCGCGCGAACCGCTGGCCTCAGCAATTTATCAACACAAACTTGCTGTACCCGCAGACATGCACGCGGTGGAACGAACGCGTCTGTTGTTTGCCAAGGCCTTGCGCTACGAGGTTCCTGCTGAAAAAGGTGATTATGGGGTTCGTGACAACCTGGTCGGCGGGAAATCCAGTCGATCTAAAGGATTGCTTTTTTTCCATGGTACCGCCAGAGACGAAAAGCTGTGGCCAGAATCGCACTGGATTGAACTTGCTGACAAGGCTCACGAACAGGGCTATCCCGTTTGGCTGCCCTGGGGCAACGAGGAGGAAAAGGCGCGTGCTGACCGCATTGCCAGCCAATGTCAGTCTGCCAAGGTCTTGCCTAAACTGAATCTTATGGGCGTTGCCGGTCTGTTGCTGGAGGCCGATGGCGCTGTTGCCGTTGATACCGGGCTAGGCCATCTGGCCGCCGCATTGGATGTACCCAGCGTATCGCTCTACGGCCCGACAAGTACTCAGCTGATTGGTGCTTATGGTCGCAATCAGGTGCATATCCAGTCTGAGGTGGGTGTGAGCGACACTGCTGATCCGGTGGCGATGATGAGCGCCATTGATCCGCAGCAAGCCTGGTCCGAGTTGCAGTCTATTCTCCCGGCAGGGCACTGACGGTGCGTCTGGCCTTCTTGCTCTATAAATATTTTCCCTACGGTGGCATGCAGCGCGATTTCCGTCGCTTTGTTGAGGAAGTGCAGGCGCGCGGTCATCATTGCAGGATTTATTATATTGATTGGCAGGGCGATAAAATTCCCGCAGCGGAACATCGCAAAGTGCCTGTGTCAGCTGCCAGCAATCATCGACGCAATGAACGCTTTCTGGCCTGGGTAAACAATGATCTGGCGGCTAACCCAGTAGACGGAGTGGTAGGTTTTAATAAGATGCCGGGGCTGGACATCTATTATGCTGCGGACTCCTGTTACCTGGACAAGGCGATGAACGAGAGAGGACGCCTGTATCGCAGGGGGGGGCGCTTTCGTCATTTTGCTGACTATGAAAACGCCGTGTTTGGCAGCGCTTCCAGCACTGAGATATTGCTAATTTCCGACACTGAAAAAGCCAAGTTCAAGCATCACTACCACACGTCCGAAGCACGCATGCATATGCTGCCTCCTGGTATTTCACGGGACCGCTGTGCTGGTGCGGATGCCGCTGACCGGCGCAAGGCGATTCGTGACTCCCTGGGCATGGCTCGCTCGGAACATTTGTTATTATTTGTTGGCTCCGGCTTTATCAAGAAGGGCCTGGACAGGGCAATTCGAGCCCTGGCCAATGTTCGCGAAGCGCAGCCTCACCAGACCATACGACTGGTGGTGGTGGGTCAGGACCGGGAACGGCGTTTTCGCCGCCTGGCAAAAAAACTGGGAGTGCATGACCTGGTGCATTTTCTTGGCGGCAGGGATGATGTGGCCGAACTGTTGCTGGGAGCCGATACCCTGGTGCACCCGGCCCTGGACGAAGCAGCGGGCATTGTTTTGCTAGAGGCACTTGTCGCTGGCTTGCCGGTAATCTGCACGGATGTCTGCGGTTATGCACACCATATTGCTGCCGCCAAGGCGGGCATGGTGTTGCGCAGTCCCTTCCTGCAGGAGGACTTGAATACAGCGGTATTGCGTTCCCTGGATGGCGTTTATCGCTCTCAATGCCGTGAGACAGGGCTGACCTACGCTCAATTGACGGACTTATACTCCATGCACAGCACCGGCGCAGCATTGATTGAAGCGGCCATTGCCCATAAACAGGAACGCGGCAATGACTAAATACTTTTTGCGGCAAGACCTGGCAGCTGGCACGGACGCTCCACGAGCTGAGGCCGCTGCTGTTCTTGACTGGGCGGAGCAGCTAGCCTCCCACGCAGCGCCTGAAGATGTCTACCGCAACAAAGAAGGGCGCAAGACCCTCCGTTTCGATTGGCAGGGGCGCTCATGGTTCCTGAAGTTACACAGCGGTATTGGCTGGGGCGAGATTTTCAAGAACCTGTTGCAGATGCGATTCCCTGTTTTGGGAGCCGCCAATGAATACAGTGCGGTAATGGCACTGGAAAAGTTGGGGGTGGATACCCTGTCGGTGGGGGCATATGCCTCCCTGGGCGAAAATCCGGCAAGCCGTCATTCAATGATTGTTACCGAAGATCTTGTGGATACAGTCAGCCTGGAAGATTACTGTGCCAACTGGGCTAACTCACCGCCCTCTTTTCCAGTGCGCCTTAAAATCATCCGCAAGTTGGCCGACAGTGCCGGGCGTATGCATGGCGCTGGAATTAATCATCGGGATTTTTATATTTGCCATTTCCATCTCGATGAATCGACCCTGGTTAACCGGCAACCAACTTGCTATCTCATCGATTTACATCGCGCTCAAATTCGACGTCGCACGCCACGGCGTTGGCAGGTAAAGGATCTGGCGGGGTTGTATTTTTCTGCTTTGGATTGTGGCCTGACCCGGCGGGATCTGTTGCGCTTCATGCGCTGTTACACGCCCGGTGGTCTGCGGCAGGCCCAAACAGCGGATGCGGCCTTATGGCATGACGTGGAGAAGCGCGCGCTGGCACTGTACCGAAAAGAGCACGGCAGGGAGCCGTCTGCTGTGGCTCCAGCAGGTAGCCTAAGAGGTGGCCTGGAAGGTGGCCCAAATGGTGGTCGAGATTAGACGAGTCCTCAGAGACAATGGCTGGGCCGGGGACCTGTCCCAGTGCCTGGCTCTCGAAGCCAATAGCATTGAGCTGTGGATGGAAAATAATACCCGAGTGATGAAACGCGATGCACACAGCTGCGTGAGTCTGCTCGAGGTGAGGGGCCACCTGTGTTACCTCAAATTTTATCGCAGTAAATCTCCACTACAATCGCTGGGCTTCCAACTGGGTTATGGCCGTGGCGTGCGCAGTTTTGATGCGGCAGGCCGCCTCGGCGCCGCTAGAGTCGTGGTACCCGAGCCTCGCTGTGTGTTGCTTGTTCCTGGAGGACTGGTGCTGTTAACCGAGGGTCTTGCAAACAGCGCCGACCTGAAATCTCTTTGGTCACAGCAGCTGCCGCCCAATGAATTTCGCGATTGGTTGGTGTTGGCCGGCGAAGCCTTGGCGAAACTGCACCTCGCAGGTTTTTTTCACGGAGACTGCAAGTGGAGTAACTTCCAGTGTTGTGAGTCTGCCGTGGTATTTGTCGATCTGGAGGCTGTGGGAGTCGCCGCGCCCGGCAGTGGTGCCCAATGCCGGGACCTGGCTCGCTTTACTCTTAACGCCGAGGATATGGCGCTGTCCCCGGATGATTACGCGTTATTTCTTGATGCCTATCTGGCAGCAACGGGTTGGAGTAAGGATGAGCTGCTCGCCGCAGTGCTCAAACCACTGCAGCCCCTGCGCTCCAGACATCTGGCGAAGTATGGTCCCCGGGGCCATGCGCTGGTCTGAGCGTTAGGATTCCCCGTGGTATTCGAACACGGTATTGCCGTGTAGCGTGGCAGTCTGTCGGTAGCCCAGGCTGATAATAGTGCGATCAAACCATTCACTCTGCAGCAAATCACTGCCCTTGCGCACCTCCAGAATAATGATCGGGAGACAGCGGCTAATGGTTTGCAGTGCGCCAGAGAGGGCGGCTTTTTCGTGATCTTCTACATCCAGCTGGATGATTGATACGGGGCGCTCATCACCGACAACGCTGTCGATGGTGACAATACGCACCTCCTCGTCGGTGTTGGCATTGAACTCTCCTGCAACCACAAGGTGACTCTTTCCGCCCAGGCTTACACCCTGGGAATCGCGCGTGCGCATGTGCAGTGTTGCCGGAGCATCTCCCAGACCAGCGTTTTGCAACTGAACATTATTCAGCGCGTTAATGAGCGTAGTGATCTGGGCGCAGCGGTAGTTCTCCGGGTTGGGCTCGAAGGCCCAGACGAGACAGTTGCTATCGCATGCCTGAGACAGTGCCGGTAAAAAGTCGCCAAAGTAAGTGCCCGCATGAACCACATCACCGCCGTGACAATGTGCACGCATGAATTCAATGGTCTCAGGCTCATAGGCTTCACCGCGAAGTATTTTACGGGGCGCAGTGCGATGAAGAGATGCTTCCGGGAGACAATAGCCGCCGTACTGGTTGTACCAGATACGGCATTTCAGGGCGGTCAGCGCTTGATACTGTGCCGCGGGCAGTTTCTTGGGAGTGACGGTTTTTTTTTCGCTGCGCAGGGACCGGGGCAGCAACTTCTGCAGGAAATGGCTCATCGCTGGGCCTTATTCGGAAAACTGTATCCGAAAGTATCGATATCGACCGCGTAGAGATCAGCGATGATATTTTTGGACTTCTCGCTGTAAAAATCCTGATAGGATGCCTGTCGGCTCTGATTGATATGGGGCAGGGTGGTATCCAGCTTCAATCGGTTTGCGATAGTGGCAAAGTCTTCCGTTAGGCTCTCGAAACGGCCCACGAAGTCCATGGCCAATCTCCCGTACTCATCTTGCAGAAACAGAATTTGCGGAGTCAGCAGGGCATTGCGCATGATGTTATCTGCTGTCATCCACTGGCAGACAAAATCGTCAAAAGAATCAAAGCTGTTGATGAAGTGGGCCCAGTGCTGGTCTTCTTCACTGGCGGCCGAGCCTCCATTTTTTAAATAAGTATAGGCGGAAACGGCACGATCCCACGGGTTGCGCACGAAGGTGAATTTGAAGTACCGCTCGAACTTTTCCCGATCAAGTCGCTGGTACCAATCTGCCGGTGCATGTTCCACCGACTTTACGTTGAAGAGTCCGCGAACAATACTGCGGCCAGCAGATTTGGGTACGTGAATAAAAAGTGCCTCGTGTTTGTCAAAGCAGGGCTGGTAAATGGCTCTTCCGCGCAGGATGCGATCGATATGCCGTTGCTGGTATTGCGGTGCATAGGATAACAACATATTTCGCTCGCTAGCGGGGATCATGCGCCAAAGCATTTTGGTGAGCAGGTTCATAGAAGTTTTCCTTTTGCTCGCAAGCGTCGCATCGCCCAATGGTAGGCCTCAGTGGCGACAAGGTGTGCTTCCGGATCCGCAAGATTATGCATCTCCCGACGCCAATGGCTGAAAAACCGCATGCGATCGGTATTGCTGATATCGGCTGGCGTTAACATGTTCAATTGCATTAAGTTGCGCAAGATATCGCGTCCAGCGGGGGGCTGGCGTTGCCGGTTACGCTCATTGTCAATCAGGGAGAAGTGGAAAGCATTTCCCTCACGGTGGGCGAGTACATTGCTGGTGCGCAAATCACCGTGAGTAAAGCCAGCGTGGTGCATGCGACCAATGAAGCTGCCAAGACCAAACAAGAGGTTGCGTCGCAAAGACAGCGATTCGCCCTGCCGGTCCACCAGTGTCTCGCGCAACCACGCGGTGACGCCTTTTCCTGGAACCGCACTGCTGAAAAGGTATTCACTTCCGCCAGCGATTGATCCCCATGCCAGGTTCACCGGCGCCGGAAAGCTTGCTGCACGCAGAGCCTCATTGTTCCGCCTGGCGCGGTAAGCGCGGCTGCCTTTTACCCGGGCTTTTACTGTCTCAAGCGGACTGCGCTTCAAAAACTCTTTGTAATAGACCTGGGTGTGCTGATCTACCGCAACTCTGGCATTTATTGAACTGCCAACCATGCTCCAGCCATCGGGCATTTCATGCCGTGCCAGACTCTGCGCAAGTTGCTCGAAGTGTTCGCTGTTGGTGGCGATGTCAGTAATAGCAGTAATCTCTTAGTGTACCGTCGGAGCTGGCCTCTTAATCGCTTGCCGATGGTAGCTGAACAATGACTACGCGACCTTTATTTCCGCCGCCGAAGCTGCGCTGTTCAGTGAGCGTATTTTTTTGTAGAAAATTTCGCCAGAGTTCTTCCCGCTGGGACTTGATGTACATTACCAGATAGTCCTCGTCTTGCCATAGTTGGGGAGTTTCCAATAGAGATCCGAGTGAGAAGCGTTTCGCCTGAATTGCCTCCCAGTTAAATTCGCGACCGCTGAAATAAGCGATGTATTTTTCATTACTGGCCAGGGATGCGTCTTTGGGTGTGTTTTGCACAACCCACTCGGTGGCATCCTTAATAAAAATTTTGTCCCTATCGCCATTATGTAAGGTATCGGCGGACATACCCGCCAGCAGAGCAATTACCAGCAATTTTTTCCATCCCCCGCTTTGCCACAGAGCGCCGAGAACAAAGGGCAGGTAGAGCAACAGGAATATAACAACCTGCATGCTGTAGCGTTCCAGCATGAAGCGGTTAATGAGGATAAAGACAGCCAGGTAGCCGACCGCTATCACCAGGTGAGCACGCAGAATAGCCCTGTCATCGGGACGAAAATGACGATGTAGACGAGCCTGGGCGCCCCAGGCAAGCGTTATTACCCAGGGCCAGGACAACGCTCTGCAGACGTTAAGTATCAGTACGATTGCCAGGCCTGCGGCAGCTGCCCAGCTCGCGTCCTCCCGGGAGGTAAATTGCAGCAATGTCCCTGCCGTTTGCTGGGCGACAGCGCTGAATTGTTCGGGAAAGTTTTTCAAGCCGTCGAAGTAGTAGGCAATGCCTGGGAACAGTTGCGCAGCGTCGGTTTGCTGGCTGCGATAGATCATGAATGCAGCTGTTACCAGAGCCAGGGTCGTCAGTTGGGGCACTAGTAATAACAGGCAATGTCGCAGGCGATGCTCCAGATTGCGGGTAAATAGCAATGCGAAGGGCGCCATAATCGCGAAAAACAGGCCTTCAAAGCGGAAGGTGCAAGCAAGCATGACGTAAAGAAACCACCGCAGTCGCAGGACCAGAGAGGGTTGGCGCAGGTAAAGCAATAACTCCCTGAGGGCTAACATAAGTAGTGCCCAGTAAACCGGGTCGCGCATGATGGAGCTGCGCATGTGGTTCAACCACGGGTGGGAAAGCACCACGACCGCCGCTATTATTTGCACGGTTCGGTTACCGCCCAATAAACGAACAGTGGCGACAAAGCTTGTGCATAAAATGGCATAAGCCACTGCCGCAATGGCGAGGCCGGTGTAAAGTAGAGACAAGCCTGTCAACTGATGCACCAGCGCGATACACACAGAAAGGATTGGCCTGCCATGTACCTGCTGTGCTGCAGCCAAGCCTCCCTGCAGGTAGGCATCTGCAGAACGCAGGTATATGATAGCGTCGCGATTAATGAGCGGGTCCAGCCACACAAGCCAGGCTGACAGCAACAGGCTGACGACGATAACCCATCGGTATTGGAGAGGGGGCTGTGAACTGGCAGCGGGGTGTGTTTGCACGTAATAAACTCTGGCTTACGGCTAGTTTAACGCTCTGATCGCAGTCAGGCCAGCGCCTATCGGAGAGAGGAAATCTGTTTGATTCAAAAAGTGTTGATTACCGGGGCCGCTGGCCAGCTGGGCCGGGAATTGTTGCGCTCAGTGCCTGAGGGTGTTGAGTGTATAGCGGCTACTCGAGAGATACTGGATATTGCTGACGCGGCTCAGGTACGGGCATTTGTCCGGCGGGAGCGCCCAGGCTTGATTATCAATGCCGCCGCTTATACAGCGGTGGATAAAGCAGAGTCAGAGCAGGAATTGGCTGCGGCGATTAATGTCAATGGTGCTGCCAATCTGGCAACAGCCTGCGCTGAGAACGGGTCGCGACTGATCCATGTTTCTACAGATTTTGTGTTTGATGGCACCTCTTCTACCCCCTATCTTCCCGGTGCACCAACATCGCCACTGGGCGAGTATGGGCGCAGTAAGCTTGCGGGAGAGCAAGCTGTTGTCGCAGGCTTACCCTCTGCCTTCATTATGAGAACCGCCTGGGTGTACTCTGCCTTTGGTGGGAATTTTGTGAAAACCATGTTGAGATTGATGGCTGAGAGGGATGAATTGTCTGTGGTCGCAGATCAGGTGGGAACGCCCACCTGGGCCCGGGGCTTGGCGGATGCTCTATGGCTGGCTGCCGACCAATCTGATTTGCACGGGTTATACCATTGGACTGACGCGGGTGTTTGCAGTTGGTACGATTTTGCCGTGGCGATTGCCGAAGAAGCGCTTGAAACCGGCCTGTTACAGCGGATGCCGCATATTCACCCCATTCCCGGTAGTGCCTATCCGACGCCGGCGGCTCGGCCCGCGTTTAGTGTGTTGGATAAATGCAGTACCTGGGAAGCCCTGCATACGCGAGGTCTGCATTGGCGGGCTCAGTTACGATCCATGTTGCAAGATTTAAAGGAGTCATCGTTTGAGTAAGTCCCTTCTGGTCACCGGCGCCGCCGGATTTATCGGTGCTAATTTTGTGCATTACTGGCGCAGCCAATATCCCGATGATCGCATCGTCGTCTTTGATGCCCTGACCTATGCCGGCAATCGCGCCAATCTGGCGTCACTGGAAGGTACTGACGGGTTTTATTTTGTGCACGCGGATATCTGTGATTACGACACGGTATTGGCGACATTGCGCGAGCATGCCGTAGATACCCTGGTGCACTTTGCTGCCGAGAGCCATGTGGATCGTTCTATCACCGGCCCGGATGCCTTTATCGAAACCAACGTCGTGGGCACCCACAGCCTGCTCAAGGCTGCCAGGGAATATTGGCTGGGGGGCGAGGCGAAATTGCCGCACCGTTTCCATCATGTGTCCACCGATGAGGTTTATGGTTCCCTGGCGTCTGATGCGCCAGGCTTTTATGAAGAACAGAAATACGAGCCCAACTCGCCCTACTCGGCGAGCAAAGCGGCTTCAGACCATTTGGTGCGCGCGTATCTTCATACCTATGGTCTGCAGGTCACTACCAGTAACTGCTCCAACAATTATGGGCCTTATCATTTCCCGGAGAAGCTGGTGCCCTTGTGCCTGACCAATATTCTGCGGGGTCTGCCCCTGCCGGTTTATGGTGACGGTAGTAATATCCGTGACTGGCTGTTTGTGGCCGATCACTGCCGGGGGATCGAAAAAGTTCTGTTGGACGGTGTGGTGGGTGAGACTTATAACATCGGCGGTAATAACGAATGGAACAATCTTGATATCGTGCATCTGTTGTGTGAGCAAATGGACGCACGTTTTGCGGCCGACAGCAGCCTCGCCCAGCGTTTCCCTGATTCTCCCTGTGCCGGTGATGGCAGTGCCCGAGATCTGATTATTTTTGTTGAGGACAGGGCCGGTCACGATTGGCGCTACGCCATCGATGCCAGCAAAATTAGCAGCGAATTGGGCTATGAGCCGGCAGAAACCTTTGAGACAGGTTTAAGTAAGACGCTGGACTGGTACCTTGCCAACGAGGACTGGTGGCGGCCGCTACTCTAGTCAGTCCAGCAAGGGCGCTTGTGTAAACGCCAGGCCCTGTGCATCTTTGCCAGAGACTTGAGGGGTTTCGCCCTCAGGCACTGGCCAGTCGATACCTACCTGAGGGTCATCCCAGGCCAGCGATATTTCACTTTCCGGGTGATACACATCGGTACATTTGTACTGGAAGTCGGCAACGTCGGTGAGCACGTAAAAGCCGTGGGCGAATCCCGCCGGGACCCAGAGCATTTGATGATTTTCGGCGCTCAAAGTGGCGCCATACCACTGGCCCAGAGTGGGTGAATCCTTGCGCATATCGACCACCGCATCGAATACAGCTCCGGCTGTGACCCTTACCAACTTGCCCTGGGTATGTTCGGTCTGGTAGTGCAGGCCGCGTAGAATACCCCTGGCCGAACGGCTGTGATTGTCCTGCACAAAGTGCATGTCGAAGCCTTCGTTGGCAAACGTAGTCGCGCTCCAGCTTTCCATAAAGAAGCCGCGTTCATCGCCAAAAACTTTGGGTGTCAGCAGATAGACGCCCTGCAGCGGAGTCGCCTCAAACTTCATGGAAAACTACACCGTCGTCGTTGAGCAGGCCTTTGAGATAATGTCCGTAGCCGCTTTTCTCTAGCGGTGCGGCCAGGGCCAGCAGCTGTTCGGCATTGATGTAACCCATGCGGAAGGCGACCTCTTCAGGGCAGGCAATCTTCAAGCCCTGGCGCTCCTCCACCACGCGCACGAAGTTGGCCGCATCAAGCAGGGAATTGTGGGTGCCCGTATCCAGCCAGGCGCTGCCGCGGCTCATGACTTCCACGTTGAGTTTGCCGCGCTCCATGTAAACCTTGTTGACGTCGGTAATTTCCAGCTCTCCCCGGGGGGACGGCGCAATGGACTTGGCTACATCTACCACGTCGTTGTCGTAAAAGTAGAGTCCGGTCACCGCGTAATGGGACTTTGGCTGCGCAGGCTTTTCCTCGATATCCTGAGCGACGCCCTTGGCGTCAAAGGAAACTACGCCGTAGCGCTCGGGATCCTGGACATAGTAGGCAAATACGGAGGCACCGGCTTCCCGCTGGGCAGCATTTTGCAGTTTTACGGTGAATCCGCCCCCGTAGAAAATGTTGTCTCCCAAAACCAGGGAGACCTTGTCGCCACCAATAAAGCCCTCACCCAGTATAAAAGCCTGGGCCAGGCCGTCTGGGCTGGGTTGCACTGTGTAACTGATGTTAATGCCCCAGCGTGAGCCGTCCCCCAGCAGGTCGGCAAAGGCGGCCTGATCCCGTGGCGTGGTAATCACTAAAATGTCGCGGATACCTGCCAGCATCAGCGTGGCCAGGGGGTAGTAGATCATTGGCTTGTCGTAGATCGGCATTAATTGCTTGGATACGGTGCTGGTGAGCGGGTGCAGGCGAGTGCCTGAACCGCCAGCGAGAATGATGCCTTTATAGGCGGATTTGGCGGCTAAGTTGCTCATGCAGTGAAGATTCCAAGGGTAGGGCCAACAATTATAGCGGGAAAGGGAATGATTTGACGATAACCGGAATTCACACCGGGCCCCCAAAAGGGGTGGATTTTTGATCAATCGCTGACTAAAATCTAGCCCCTTTGCTCGCAGGACAGTCACTTTAGGTGTCCTTGATCGAGCTGAAGTATCTCCTGATCGTCCGAGTTTTGTTCTCAATTAGACAGAGGAAGCTGACATCACGCAGCTAGAAACAGTGCAGGCCGAAGCGCAGCCCGCGGAAGTGGCCAACCCCACTCCGTCACCTGTGTCGGTGAAACCCCTGCGAATAGCCTTACTCGGCTATCGCAGTCAGCCCTATGGGGGCGGTCAGGGCGTGTACCTGCGATATCTCAGTAAAGCTCTGGTCGATGCCGGGCACTCAGTCGATGTTATTTCCGGGCCACCCTATCCTCATCTGGATCCCCGGGTGCGGCTTATTGAGTTACCCAGCTTGGATTTGTTTGAAAACGGTTTGTTATCGCTGCGCCCGCGTCACCTCATGTCTATGACCGATATTATCGAATGGACTAGCAAACTGACCGGTGGTTTCGCGGAGCCCTATACTTTTGGTCGGCGAGCGGTAAAGTATCTGCGTGAGCACCGGGAAGAATACGACCTTGTTCACGATAACCAGAGCCTCAGTTACGGCATGCTGCAGTTGCAACGCATGGGAATACCTCTGGTAACCACAGTGCATCACCCGATTACCTCGGACTTACGCATTGCCCTCAATGCTGCTCGCAGCGCCTGGGAGCGCGTGCTGATCCGGCGCTGGCACTCCTTCCTCAACATGCAGAAGAGAGTGGTTAAAGACCTGCACAACGTGGTCACAGTTTCTGATTGCTCTCGGCAAGACATTGCCAGGGACTTCGGGCTGCAGCCCGCGGGCATCAGCCTTGTTTATAACGGTATCGATACCGACGTATTCAGGCCCGTTAAGGGCATTGAACGCAGGCCGCTGCGCCTGATGGCAACCTGTTCTGCCGATGCCCCTCTCAAGGGAACCCGTTATTTACTGCTGGCTTATGCCCGACTATTGGAGACGTATCCGCAGCTAGAGCTGTTGTTGGTCAGTAAACCACAGCCCGGCGGCAAGACAGAAAGGCTGGTTAAGAAGTTGGGCCTGGTAGACAGGATTCAGTTTGTCAGCGGAATCACTACCGAACAAATGGTTCAGTATTATGCCGAGGCCAGCATCGCGGTGGTGCCTTCGGTCTATGAAGGCTTTGGCCTGCCCGCAGGCGAGGCCATGGCCTGCGGCGTGCCGGTGGTTTCAACCGATGGCGGTGCCTTGCCAGAAGTGGTGGGCGACGCCGGTATTATCGTGCCGGTGAAAAATGTAGAGGCGATGGCTAAGGCTATCGATGAGTTGTTGCGCGACCCCGGCCGACGGGAGACGCTGGGTAATGCGGGGCGCGAACGTATTTTGGACAAATTTTGCTGGCAGGTCTGTGCCAGGGAGATGAGTCAGTATTATCGGGAAGTTTTGTCGCATGCAGACTGTTGATTTTAGCCATTTTCCTCTGCAGTCAGGCGATGTCGTCCTTGACCTGGGTTGCGGCGAAGGCCGTCACGTGATCTCCGCTTATGTTGAGGCGCAGGTGCACTCCATTGGCGTAGACCTTAGCCTCGACGATCTCAAAACCACGCAACAAAAATTTCAGGACTTTGCCGAGCCTGACAACGAAACCAAGACCTTTGGCTTATCTTCAGCCAATGCGCTGGAGCTGCCATTTGCCGATAATACCTTCGATAAAGTGATTTGCAGCGAGGTCCTGGAGCATATTCCTGATTATCAGGGTGCGCTTAAAGAAGTAGAACGGGTGCTCAAACCGGGTGGCCTTTTTTGCGCCAGTGTTCCCCGGCTCTGGCCAGAAAAAATATGTTGGGCTCTCAGCGAGGAGTATCACAACACCCCCGGGGGGCATATTCGTATATTTCGCGCCAGTGAACTGCGCGATGATATCGAGAGCCTGGGCTTTAGCCGTTATCATCGTCACTGGGCGCATGCCCTGCACGCACCTTACTGGTGGTTGAAGTGTTTGTTCTGGGATCAACAGGACAGCAACTGGCTGGTAAAGCAATACCATCGCCTGCTGGTTTGGGACTTGATGGAGCGCCCCGCCCTTACTCGGGTGACGGAGCAGCTAATGAATCCCGTGGTTGGCAAAAGTGTGGTGATGTATTTCCGCAAGGGAGCAGTTGTATGAGTGGTCTGTATTTGAGTAGGGGCTTGTTTCCTACCGAATTTCTACGCCCAACCGTGCAGTTTATTTTGAATACTCAGCAGGACAGCGGTGAAATTCCCTGGTTTGAGGGCGGCTATGCCGATCCCTGGGATCATGTTGAAGCGGCCATGGGCTTATCGATTGGTGGCGAGCACGACGCGGCGCGCAAGGCCTACGAATGGCTTTATAGCATGCAGTTGGTAGATGGCAGCTGGTGGGCCTCTTACCGCGGCGAAGTGGTCGACAACCGTGAGCGACGCGAAACCAATTTCGTCGCTTATATTGCCGTCGGTATCTGGCACCATTTCCTAATCACCGAGGACAGGGATTTCCTTCGGGCTATGTGGCCCATGGTCGACAAGGCCATCGGCTTTGTTCTTGCCCTCCAAACAGAACATGGCGAGATCCATTGGTCTGTTGACGGCGAAGGCAAGCCCAAGGAAGACGCGCTCATGACGGGCTGTAGTTCAATCTATAAGAGCCTGGAGTGCGCCCATAATATTGCCTGTACCCTGGAAGAAGCACGACCTCATTGGCTGCTCGCCCGGGAACGATTGGGCCACGCCCTGCGTCATAAGCCGGAGCGTTTTGATCGCACCTGGGAAAGTAAAGCGCGCTATTCCATGGACTGGTTTTATCCGGTACTTGCGGGGGTGCTGCCCCCTGAAGAATCCCGGGCCCGCATCGCTTCGCGCTGGGATGAATTCGTAGAGAAAGGCTTGGGTTGTCGCTGTGTGTCTGATGAGCCCTGGGTCACGGTCGCCGAATCCTGTGAGCTGGTTATGGCGCTGCTGGCCGCTGGGGATCACGCCAGGGCGGTAGAAGTTTACAGCTGGTTACACCAGTGGCGTCTCAATGACGGTTCTTACTGGACGGGTTACCAGATGGTGGAAGATCTGCTCTGGCCAGATGAAAAACCGACCTGGACCGCTGGCGCAATATTATTGGCAGCTGACGCCCTGACAGAACACACAGCTGCAGCAAAGCTGTTTTGTAGTGTGCAGCTGTTGGGTGTGGATACTCAGGAACGCATCTCCCACGTAGACTGATATTAGCGTTATCCAGATCAGAGCCGGCGCAACAAACCCAGCGAGTTGATCTGGCCGAGGTCTTCGAATAACCCCGATGCTTTTGCCATGCGATAGACCGCAAAGGGCGCCTGTCCGCCTTCATGGGCGTCTTCGAACAGGTCGTGAATGGCCAGAATACCCCCGCGCAAGAGGTGCGCTGTCCAGCACCGATAGTCAGTGAGAGCGGCTTCCAGGCTATGACCGCCGTCGATAAAAACCATCGCCAGCGGGGTTTGCCACTGTCTGGCTGCGGCCTCCGAGCCTGCAACGACAGGTACCACTGTTTCATCCAGCCTAGCGTTGCGAATATTGCGGCGGAATTCTTTGAATGTATCTACTTTCCCCTCACCGTCGTCGTAGAGGTCAGGGTCGTGAAAATACTCGCCTATCTGGTGCTCCTCAGAGCCTCGGTGATGGTCCAGTGCGAATACTGTTGCCTTGTTTTGTTGACAAGCCAGGCCCAGGTAAATGGTGGACTTGCCACAGTAGCTGCCTATCTCCAGCACTGCACCATTGCGACTGGCATTCAGGGCGTGATGATATAGCGCCTCGGCCTCGTCCTCTGCCAGAAAGCCTTTAATGTCGTTAATAGTGTCCGGCAGGTTGGGGATCATGTGGATGAGCGTATTGTCTGAGGGCTGGGCAAAGTAGCTGTTTTAACGCGCAGAGGCAAGCGAGCAGCGTGGTATGATGACGCCACGTCGACCTGGCCGCCCGCCGACATTGAGGACAAAAATTGATGAAACTGGAAATGCCCCGTTTTGACCGGGCTCAGGTGCTGGTACTTGGGGATATTATGCTCGACCGGTACTGGGAGGGGGGCACCTCGCGGATTTCTCCGGAAGCGCCGGTGCCGGTGGTAAAAGTCGATCAGATTAATGATCGGCCTGGAGGCGCGGGAAACGTGGCCCTCAATATTGCTGCCCTGGGCGCCGGCGCACAGTTGAGCGGCTACACCGGTGACGATGAGATGGCAGACTCCCTTCAGGATATGCTTACCGGCGCAGGTGTTCACTGCGATTTCACTCGGGTGCAAGCGCATCCTACTATCACCAAGCTTAGAGTCGTCAGCCGCCATCAGCAGTTAATTCGATTGGATTTCGAAGAGTCGGACTTATCACGTTCAGGTCCGCCGCTGGCAGATTCCCTGCCCGCTTTATTGCCTCACTGCGGAGCACTGGTGCTTAGCGATTACGCCAAAGGCGCGCTGGAAGACCCCGCTCCGTTAATAGCGGCTGCCAGGAACGCGAAGGTGCCTGTGCTGGTAGATCCGAAGGGCTCAGACTTTGCCCGCTATCGCGGCGCTACCCTGCTGACACCCAATCTCAATGAGTTCGAGGCCGTTGTTGGCCATTGCCCCAGTGAAAGTGAACTGGTCGAGCGCGGCAAAAAACTGATGACTGAACTGGAATTGCAGGCCCTGCTCGTAACCCGCGGTGAGCACGGTATGACATTGTTGCGCCCCGGCGCGCAGGAGCTGCATTTACCTGCCAGAGCGCGGGAAGTCTTCGATGTGACTGGTGCCGGCGATACAGTGATCGCAGTGCTTGCCAGTGCGGTTGCCGCGGGAGCCGAGCTGCCTCATGCCGTTGCCCTGGCGAATATTGCTGCCAGCATCGTGGTGGGCAAACTAGGCACAGCAACAGTCAGCGGTCCGGAACTGCGCCGCGCCGTGCAGCAGGACCAGGGTTCTGAGCGTGGTGCCGTCTCCCTTGAGCAACTGCAAATCGCGATGGCTGATGCCAGAAGTCATGGTGAAAGGGTGGTGTTCACCAACGGTTGTTTCGACATTATCCACGCTGGCCATGTGACTTATCTAGAGGAGGCCAGAGAGCAGGGTGACCGGCTCATCGTGGCGGTCAATTCTGATGACTCGGTACGCAGATTAAAGGGTAAGGGTCGTCCCATTAATCCGCAGGACCGTCGAATGGCGGTTCTTTCCGGCCTGGAGGCGGTAGATTGGGTTGTTTGTTTTGACGGTGATACCCCACGTCACCTGCTGGAGACATTGCAGCCTGATGTTTTGGTGAAGGGCGGTGACTATGCCGGCAAGGAGAAGGTTGTAGGCTGGGAGATCGTCGAGGCCTATGGCGGCGAGGTTAAGGTATTAAGCGTGGTGGACGAACTTTCAACGACCGCCATCGTTACCCAGATTCAGCAGGACAAAGAGTCCTGACACCTAGTTGCTCTGCGCCTGCTTATTCAGTGTTTGATGAGCGGCTTCTACATTGGCCCGGAGATGCTTGGGGGTGATGGTTCCAATGATAGCAGCGCCGGTGCCAGGGTGCCCCAACACCAAATCCATTGAAGCCTGTATCGGGTCCTCGCAGTCTTGCGTGAGGTGGCCACTGGCCAGTGCTTTCTTGATGATTGCACCTTTGCCAAGCTCAGCGCAGGTATTGAGCACGGCCTCTTCTTCGCGCTGCGCCAGATTATAAGTAAGCATTACGATGTCGGCTTGCTGGGCTGCGGCCCGTCCTCCGGCGACCGTTTTAGTCGACATACCGAAAGCCCTGATCAAACCTTCCGATTTGAGTTCTGCCAAGGCCTGCAGTGTGCCCAGCTCTTCGATGATGTGCTGGTCGTTGCCGTCGGAATGGATAAGCACCATATCGATCATCTCGGTATCGAGGCGTTCCAGGCTGCGTTGCACAGAGGCACGGGTGTGCTCCGGGCTAAAGTCAAAGTGAGACACGCCCTGTTCGAACTCTTCCCCCACTTTGGAACAAATCACCCACTGGTTCCGTTGACCTTTCAACAATTTGCCCAACCGCTCTTCGCTACTGCCATAGGCGGGGGCGGTATCGATAAGGTTGATGCCAAGCTCGCGAGCCTGGCTTAACAGCCGGGTTGCGGCCTGATCGTCGGGAATAGTGAAATTTCCGGGATACTTAACGCCTTCATTACGCCCCAACTTCACGGTGCCCAGCCCGAGGGCACTGACCTCAATGCCCGTATCACCCAGTACCCGTATCCAGCTCATGTGAATACGCTATCCCAGTAGGTTTCGGCGATGCCGGGCCTGCCAAGATCTTCTAAAGCAGTGAGGTCGGTTGCCGGGCCGGGGATGACGTTGCGCTGCTGCAGGGCAATATCAACTTCGTCGGCAAGATTGGGGCTGAGGCTTAGTTTAGTCGGCCAGGCCACCAGGGCATTGTCTACGCCCTCTACCGGGCCAACGAAGGCACTATCCGGGCGAAGCAGGGCGGACTGCAGTGGCTCGCCTCTGTCCAGTTGAAGCGTGCGCCACTGGCATTGTCCAAAGTCGATCCAGGGCAGCAATTCGGCAACTTCCCTCTGGGCTTTGGCGATAAGCTGATCAGGGTCTGCGTTGGCACCTTCAGTGGCGAGGTCGCCGCCCAGGTACCAAACGGGTTCGCCGCTGCTGTTTTTGTGGCTGGAAATAGTGAGTCGGGGTGCGGCGCTGCCGCCGGTGCAATGAGAGTAAAACGGCTCTGCGTACTCATGCTTCATCAGTACCTGTTGCAGCGGTCGGCGCTGCATTGCCGGCTCATTAGCGCCCAGCGCTTTGATCAGGGCTTCATTGCCAGCGCCGGCCGTAAGAATCAATTGTCCGGGATGTAACTCCCAATCGCGCCCGCGAATATAAGCCCTGTCTCCGTCCCGTTCCAGCGAGGCCTGGCTCCAATCTATGCGGTAAATAACATCACGGTGTTGCCGGGCGAGAACCTCCACCAGAGAGGGCACGTCCAGTACCAGGTCTGCCAAGCGGTAGGCTTGTCCCTTGAAGCTGGGGGAGCGCAGTGGCGGGGGATAATCGGCAGCTGCTAATTTGTCTACCCGGCCACGCAGCATTTTGCTGGCGAAAAAGGAGCTTACCTTTGACGTGAGCCCGGTGTGAGACCAGAGATAAAAGTCTTCGCTTAATACCTGGCAGCCGCGCAGATCAACTTTACCTTCACCAGCCAGACAGCTGCGCCATACGCCAGGCATGGCAGAAATAGCCTCCGAGCTACCGCTCCAGGCGCCCGACAGGGCGTACTTGATGCCGCCGTGAATCATGCCCTGGGAGCCTACGGTCTGGTAGCTCCCCAACGCTTCCTGTTCGAACAAAACGGCGTTGAAGCCCTGGTTACGCAGCTGACTCAAGGTCCACAGGCCAGCGATGCCGCCGCCGATAATCGCGATGTCTGTTGCTATTACAGGCGAGCCCATCAGGCACTCCCTATGAAATGAGGATCCAAGTATAGCCTGCCTGAATTGAGGGTAGTCTCTTCGCCGGGAGATTATTTTTTTAGCCCTCGCGGTGGGCGAGTGCAAGTCAGCGCTGTTATGCTTTGCCTGATGTCCTGTCGTGGAGCTTTTCATGCGCTACCTATATAGCGCCCTGTTTTATTTGTTGCTGCCCATTATCGTTGTGCGCATGTTGTGGCGCTCGCGCAAGGCGCCGGCCTATCGGCGGCGGCTGGCGGAGCGCTTTGGTTTTTTCCACGGCCCCGACAGCGTCGCTTCAGACAAAGTGATATGGGTGCATGCGGTTTCGGTGGGAGAGACCCTGGCTGTAGCTCCCTTGATTGAAGAGCTGCTTGATACCTGTCCCCAACATCAGCTTGTGGTAACCACGACTACACCGACTGGTTCAGAAAGAGTAGAGGCGCTCTTTGGCGACAGGGTATTCCATGTTTATTCTCCCTGGGATATGCCCGGAGCTGTGCGTCGATTTTTGTCCAAGGTTCGCCCGGGTTTATTGCTGGTGATGGAGACAGAACTTTGGCCGAATATGCTGCATTACACCCACCGTAGCGGGTGTGGCATTGTGCTGGGCAATGCCCGATTGTCAGCCCGCTCTGCACAGGGTTATAGCAGGCTTACCTCACTCACCCGAGATATGTTGCAGCAGTTGGATGTTGTCGCGTGCCAGTCTGAAGCTGATGGCGAGCGGTTGGTTACATTGGGCTTGCCCCGCCCACGCCTGCAGGTAACAGGGAGCATTAAGTTCGATATCGATATCGATGAAAATTTACGTGCCGAGGTGGGTGCCCTGAAGCAGTCTTTGGGCCGGCCGGTCCTGCTGGGCTCCAGTACCCATGCCTCGGAAGAGGCGATAATCCTGGATGCGTTTGCTATCGCGCGGCAATCTATTCCCGATCTGTTGTGTCTGCTGGTGCCCCGTCACCCGGAGCGCTTTGAATCGGTTTATCAACTGTGCCTTGCCCGGGGCCTAATGACTGCCCGCAGGTCAATGGGTGAGCGGGTTAGCGAGGGTCACCAAGTATTGCTCGGCGATACTATGGGAGAATTGCGCTTGTTGTCAGGCCTTGCCTCGGTTTGCGTGATTGGTGGCAGTTTTATAGAGCACGGCGGGCAAAACGTGCTGGAGGCTGCAGCCTGGGGCGTACCGGTGATAAGCGGCCCGCATATGCATAACTTTACCGAAATTACCGAACGTCTGACCAGCGCAGGGGCCATGTCTCAGCTGAACGGAGCCGACGAGCTGGCACCAGCCGTACAGTCGCTGCTGGAAGATGCGTCACGTCAGGCGGCAATGGGTGCAGCAGGGGAGGCGGTCATTGCTGCTAATCGCGGTGCCCGAGATCGCTTGTTGGCGTTGATAAAGGAGCAGCTAGGCGGCGCCTGAGCAGGCACCGCAAAGAGGCAATGCCTACTTGCTACCTGAGGCTGCAGGCGCTGCAGGCACAATCAGGTAGGAGTTCAGGTTGTAGACGTCATCAGGACTGAGCAGGCCGGCCTGTTCTTTCAATCTCAGCAAATCCAGAATGTAATCATAACGGCTGTTAGCGTAGTCACGCTGTGAAGAGAACAAAGTGTTTTGCGCATTTAAAACATCCACTACGTTACGGGTACCGACCTCATAGCCCGCCTGAGTAGCATCCAACGCGCTTTTGGAAGACACAATACTCTGCTTGCGCGCTTTCACTCGAGAAACATCGCTGACCACGGTCATGTGCAGCGACCGGGTAGCGGTCACCGTATTGCGGCTCAGGTTGATACGATTTTCCCTGGCTGCATTGAATTCCTGCGCCGATTTTCGGCGATTGGCGCTGATGGCCCCTCCGGAATAAAGCGGTAAATCTACGCGCACCTCCCAGCGGTCACCGTCGGTGGAATTGAACGGAGATGTGTTGAAGCCCGTATCCGGCACAATGTTGCGACTACCGTCAGTTTCGGTGTCGGAGTAGCGATAATTGCCGCTTATCCGAAAGGCGTGTTCAGAGGCATTGGCTTTTGAATTCTGGCGTGACGCTTCTTCGCCATATTTGGCCGCTTTCAGATTGAAATTATTTTCCAGGGCGAAGTCGACCCAGGAAGCTCTGTCAATGGGTTCGGGTAGTTTGATCTCGAAGTCTTCTTTGAGAATATTGAGAGTGCTGTGCTTTTGCCCGGTGAGAACGGAAAGCTGCTCCAGGGCGACTGCGACATTATTTTCATCGACGATGCGGTTTACCCGAGACAAGTCATAGGCTGCCTGGGCTTCATAAACGTCGGTAATGGCAATCAAACCCACTTCAAAGCGCTGTTGGGTTTGCTCCAGCTGGCGTTCAAAGGCGCGCTCCTGCGCTTTGGATGCTTCGAGGTTGTCCTGTGCTCGCAGCACAGTGAGGTATGCCTCTACCACTCGCACCACCAGGTTTTGCTGGTTGCCTGCAAACGTCGCCTCAGCCTGCTTGCTTAATTCTTTGCCCGACTGAAAGCTGAACCATGCTGGCAAGTCGAAAAGCGCCTGGTTAAGAGAGACCGAAAAACCTTCTGAGATAGTGTCATTGGTCGTCGTGGTATCTATAGTCGACAAAGTGTTGTCTGCAAAATCAACACTTTCACTATCGGTATCTGTATCGGAGCCGGACCTGGAATAGTCTGCGCCAATCTGAGGTAAGAGTGCAGAAAGCCCGAGGTTTTCCCGTTCCCGATTAGCCAGATAGGTAGCCTCTTCCGACTTCAACTGGGCATCGTTTTCCAGTGCCAGTTCGTAAATATCAAGCAGCGAGTCTGCACGGGTTGTAAAGCTTCCCAGCGAAAGTGTCAGCGCTAATAGCGTGACTCCAGTCTTTCTCATGTCTTGTCCTCTTAACGGGGGAAATAACGGCTTGTAACCGCTTATTCTAGCAGTACAGGAACTGACTTGCATTGTGTGCGCCACATTCCACAACGCGGATAGTCTGCGCTATCATAAGTGCTACACTCAAAGCAGGTCTATGCCATAGAGCATGGATTTGACTCAATTCATCGCATGAATGCGTTAAACAGGAGCAAGACCGTTGCTACAAGCCCGAAACAGGCAATTTAAGCTGGACCTCGCAGAGCTTCACGCGATCTGCGAGGCTAATTATGTCCGGTTTTTAAGGCTGTTTCCTGCGTATGAAACCAGTAATGTTCGGGAATTCCAGCTGGGGCCCGCCCACGTGCACCTGGAGGTCATCGAACGTTGTCGGTATACCACGATCTTCTCTTTGTCACAGCAACACGCGGAGGCTCGTTGGCTGGGGGGACTTAAAGTCGAAGTGCGGGCCTATCATGACGCGGGCATGTTGGAAGTCGGTAGCTTTCAATCGCATCGGCGTATCCAGCCCCGCTATAATTACCCCAACGAACAAATGCATCAGCAAGATGAAAAGTCCCAACAAAATCGCTTTCTTGCGGACTGGCTGGAACATTGCCTCGGCAATGGCCGCAGCAGCCACCAACTGGTTATCGGCGGAGTTTAAGCGGGCTTAACCGCGCCTCGTTATGTCGAAAACAGAACACAAGCCCCGCTACATCCAGACTGAAGGAGATACGGTTCGTCTGGTGCAGATCACAGATACTCATCTGTGCGCCAACCCGGGCGGCACACTGCTGGATATGGATACTGATCGTTCGCTGAAACTGGTTATTGAGCGAGCCCTGCAGGAGCGTGGAACGCCCGATGGTGTTCTCTGCACCGGTGATCTGTCTGATCAGGGTTCCCTGCAGGCGTACCGCCGATTAATCGCTCATCTGCAAGAGATTCCCGCTCCTGATTTCTGGCTCCCAGGCAATCATGATGATCTCAGCGAAATGCAGGCCGCGGTAGACACTAGCGATCGGCTTTGTGCTGAAGTGCTGGCGGGCAACTGGCAGGTCATTCTATTAAACTCCCAAATTCCCGGTGAAGTAGGCGGCCGGCTGGGTAGCGATGAGCTGGAAAAACTGCGCTTGGCACTCGAGCGTGCACAAGCCGAGGGTTTGCACTCACTCGTTTGTTTGCATCATCAACCCGTTGCCATTGGCAGTGCATGGATTGATCAGCAGATGGTAGAAGACGCGGATCAATTCTGGGAAATTGTGGATGCGGCCAGTTCGGTCAAGGGAGTCCTGTGGGGGCACGTTCATCAACAGATAGATGAGCGTCGTGGCGATATTGCCCTGATGGCGTCTCCGTCAAGTTGCGTTCAGTTCGCCCCCGGGAGTGCAATGTTTAAAGCTGACGATAAACCGCCCGGTTATCGTTGGCTGGATCTGTGTAGCGATGGCAGCATCAATACCGGGGTCTCGAGGGTGACCGGTGTTGATTTTACCGTCGACCTGGAATCTGGCGGTTATTTGTAGGCGCCATCAACCCTTTTCACACGAAGCCGTCCAAATATTTCTTACGCCAGCCGCTGTCGTTTGCTCTCGCTCATGTACAATGGCTGCATCCTAATTTCTAAAGCCATAAATCGCTAAAACTACGAATGAGCCAATATACCGCCGAAGATATCGAAGTCCTCACGGGACTTGAACCCGTGCGCAAGCGCCCGGGTATGTATACCGACACTACTCGCCCTAACCACCTTGCACAGGAGGTTATCGATAACTCCGTGGACGAAGCACTTGCTGGCCACGCAGACCAGATCGATGTCATTCTTCATAAGGGCGGCTCCGTATCTGTATCGGACAATGGCCGGGGCATGCCAGTCGACATTCATCCCGAGCAGGGTAAGCCGGGGGTGGAGGTTATTCTTTCTACCCTGCATGCCGGGGGTAAGTTCTCTAACAAAAACTACGAGTTTAGTGGCGGCCTGCATGGCGTGGGTGTGTCGGTGGTTAATGCCCTCTCCAGCGAATTAGTGGTGAGTATCAAGCGCGATGGCAGCGTTCATCAGATTACTTTTTCTGGGGGGGAAAAAACGTCTGACCTGGCTGTGATAGACAGCTGCGGCAAGCGTAATACCGGCACCATGGTGAAGTTTACCCCGGATGCCAAGTATTTCGATTCTATCAATTTTTCCGTATCGCGCCTGGTACATGTGCTACGTGCCAAAGCTGTCTTATGCCCTGGTCTCAGGGTTAAGTTCAAAGACGAAAAAAAGGGTGAGACCCAGGAGTGGTATTACGAAGACGGCCTTACTGACTATCTAGCAGACGCCACAATTGATTTTCCGGCGATTCCTGAAGAACCGTTTGTGGGCAGTTTTAGTGGCAGCAGCGAAGGTGTGGACTGGGCGGTCCAGTGGTTGCCCGAGGGTGGGGAGGTTATCGCCGAGTCCTATGTGAATCTTATTCCTACCGCCCAGGGCGGCACCCATGTAAACGGCCTGCGTACCGGATTACTGGACGCTATGCGCGAGTTTTGTGAGTTGCGCAGCTTATTGCCTCGGGGCATCAAGCTCGCCCCCGACGATATTTGGGATCGCTGTTGTTATGTACTGTCTTCCAAACTGGGTGATCCGCAATTTTCCGGTCAAACCAAGGAGCGGCTCTCCTCCAGGGAAGCTGCGGCATTTGTTTCGGGCGTTTCCAAGGATGCGTTTAGCCTGTGGCTTAACCAGCACACTGAGGAAGCCGAGAAGCTGGCGGAAATGTGCATTAATAATGCGCAGAGCCGTATGCGTAGCGCCAAGAAAATCGTGCGCAAAAAAGTTTCTGCCGGCCCAGCCCTGCCGGGTAAATTGGCAGATTGCTCAGGTGAAGATCCTACCCGCGGCGAGCTGTTTCTGGTGGAGGGGGACTCAGCCGGCGGCAGTGCCAAGCAGGCGCGGGACCGCGAGTTCCAGGCTATCCTGCCTTTGCGCGGTAAAATCCTGAATACCTGGGAAGTAGATTCCCAGGAAATCCTGGCCTCCCAGGAAGTGCACAATATTTCGATCGCCCTTGGCATTGATCCCGCTAGCGACGATCTCTCCGATTTGCGCTATCACAAAGTGTGCATCCTGGCGGACGCGGATTCAGATGGTTTGCACATCGCTACCTTGATCTGCGCATTGTTTGTTCGCCATTTCCGTAGTTTGGTCGCGGCGGGCCACGTTTATGTGGCTATGCCGCCTCTTTACCGCATTGATGTGGGCAAAGAGGTTTTCTACGCCTTGGATGAAGGCGAAAAACAAGGCGTGCTTGATCGAATCGAGGCGGAAAAAAAGCGCGGCAACGTCAATGTGCAGCGTTTCAAGGGCTTGGGTGAGATGAACCCGCTGCAGTTGCGCGAGACTACAATGGACCCGGATACACGCCGTCTGGTCCGTCTGGTGTTGGACGCCGGTGATGGCACCAATAATATGCTGGATATGTTGCTGGCCAAGAAGCGAGCTTCCGATCGCAAGGCTTGGCTGGAGAAAAAAGGCGACCTGGCCGAGGTTGTCTAGACCCAAGGGGCATAAAGAACGCCTAGACCTTGGCGAATTCCCGGCTGGTCCCAGTCCATCGGTGTATTAGCGGCTCTGCGAGGTCGGGATGATTCGCCTGAATATTGGCAGCGATATCTTGCACCTCTTCCAGCAGGTGATTATGCGTCGGCAATTGTGCAATCCTGAATTCCATTAAGCCGGTTTGGCGGGTGCCTAGCACTTCGCCGGGCCCTCGCAGCTCGAGGTCTTTTTCGGCAATGTAAAAGCCATCGGTACTTGCCCGCATTGCTTGTAAGCGCTGCTTGCCATTCAACGAAAGTGGGCTTTGGTAGAGCAGTACACAGTGACTGGCGGCTGTGCCACGGCCTACTCGACCGCGCAACTGATGAAGCTGGGCGAGGCCAAGTCGCTCAGGGTTTTCGATAATCATCAGGCTGGCATTGGGCACATCTACCCCCACTTCGATCACTGTGGTGGCCACCAGTAAGTCAATTTTTCCTGCCTTGAAGGCCGCCATGACCAAGTCTTTTTCCGTCGGCTTTAAGCGGCCGTGTACCAGGCCAACCGCAAGGTCGGGCAGCGCCTCAGCCAATTCGGCAGCGGTAGCTTCTGCCGCCTGGGCCTGCAATACGTCGCTTTCCTCAACCAGGGTGCAGACCCAATAAGTTTGGCGACCTCCGGCACAGGCGTTTGCCACGCGTTGCACAATTTGTTCTCGGCGGCTGTTATCAATTAACGCGGTCTCTACAGGTTGTCGACCTGGCGGCAACTCATCAATAACGGAACAATCGAGGTCGGCATAAGCAACCATGGAAAGGGTGCGGGGTATGGGTGTAGCCGTCATAACCAACTGGTGAGGGCGTCCCACATCAGGTCCTGATTTTTCAGTAAGCGATAGCCGCTGGTGCACTCCGAACCGGTGTTGTTCATCGACGATAACGAGGCCCAGTCGTTCGAACATGACATCGGCTTGAAACAGGGCGTGCGTTCCTATGACCAGAGCTGCGCTTCCGGAGGAAATAGTTTCCAGGGCTTCGACCCGCTTCTTGCCCTTTATGCGGCCGCTGAGCCATGCGATGTTGATATCAAGCTGGGAAAACCAGCTCATAAAATTCAGGCGATGCTGCTCCGCCAGAATTTCTGTGGGCGCCATAATAGCAACCTGATAGCCGCTGGCGATGGCTTGCAGTGCCGCAGCAGCAGCCACCAGGGTTTTGCCTGACCCGACGTCTCCCTGCACCAGGCGCAGCATGGGATGAGGCTTGGCGATATCCTCGGTGATCTCCTGCATAACGCGCTGCTGGGCAGCGGTCGGTGAAAAAGGCAAAGAGCCAAGAAACTGTTCCAGTAGATGTGCATTGCCATTTAGCTGAGGAGATCCTGCCGCTTGCTGTTGTGCCCGCAAGCCTTGCAAGGTGAGGTTATGTGCGACCAGTTCTTCGACTGCCAGGCGCAGCTGAGCAGGGTGGTTGCCTTCGCGCAGGGATTCCTGTGGCGCATCCGGCGGTGGTGTGTGCAGAAACACCAGCGCCTCTCCGAGGCCATAGGGCAGGGGGTGCTCTGTAGGCAGCAACTCTTGCGGGGTGCTGTGCTTTAACCGCGTGACGGCTTGTGCACAAAGCTTGCGCCACTGATTTTGTCCTATCCCTCCAAGCGCAGGATAAACTGGAGTGAGGGCGTCTTCTGTCTCGACTTCGCCCTCGATGACCTGTCGGTATTCGGGATGGTACATTTCCAGCCCGCTGCCGCCGCGGCGGACCTGGCCGAAACAGCGCAGGCGTGTGCCTGGTTTGAGATTGTTTTTTTGGGCGGCGGAAAAATGAAAGAAGCGCAAGCTGATGGTGCCGGTGCCATCCTGTAAGCGAACAACCAGACTTCGGCGCCGACCAAAAGCGATATCGGCCACCCGGACCTCACCCTCTATGACTACATCAACGCCGTCTTGAGTCGCGCCTATGGGGGTAACTCGAGTGCGGTCCTGGTAGCGTAGCGGTAAGTGGAAGAGCAGGTCTTCAACCCGGTGAATGCCAACGTCTGCAAGCTTGGTAGCAAGCTTGGGGCCTACACCACGCAGTTGCGTTACTGGATCAGCAGCTATTCCCGGCACTAATCTTTCAGGGCCTCGGCAAGCAGATCAATCACCTGGGGACGGGGGTAGCTCACTCTCCAGGCCAGGGCTATTGTGCGGTAAGGGCTGGGCTCCTGAAATGGACGCACTACTAAATCGTGTTCTGAGTAAAGGGCGATATTAGCGGCAGATTCGGGCAGTACGGTAATGCCCATGCCACTGGCCACCATGTGCTTGAGAGTGTCCAGAGAACTGCCTTCAACGACAGTGTGGTCCCGGGCGTTATGAGCCACGATAGACTCCTGTAATCCGGGGCAGGCCTCCAGCACCTGATCCCTGAAACAATGACCTTCACCCATTAGCAGCACTTTGTGTTCTGCCAGTGCCGTTGGAGCGATAGTGCTCTGTTTGGCCATAGAGTGATCTCGCGGCATCATCACAACGAACGGCTCATCAAACAGTGAACGGGTAACGACTTCTGGCTCAGTGAACGGGAGGGCCACGAAAATAGCATCGAGGGCACCGCTACTCAGTTTGACTCGCAGGTCGGCGGTGTAGTTCTCCTCGAGATACATGGGCATTTCCGGGGCCAGTTGATTTATGCCGGGCACCAGGCGAGGAAATAGGTAAGGACCAACGGTATAAATCGCCCCCACTGACAGCACGCTGCCGAGCGGGTCTTTGCCTTGCTCGGCCATGCTCACCAGGTTGCTGGCCTCTTGCAGCACCGTCCTGGCCTGGGCAACGATTTGTTCTCCCGTGGGCGTGGGGCTGACCTTGTGTCGTGCTCGCTCGAACAGCGCAATGCCCAGTTCATCCTCCAGTTTTTTGATGGCGATGCTGAGAGTCGGCTGGCTTACATTGCAGGCATCGGCGGCCTTGCGGAAATGTCCCGCTTCAGACAATGCAACCAGATAGCGTAGTTCAGTGAGAGTCATTATAAGGCGAGTATGGCTTCAACCTCGATGTCGACCGCTTTAGGCAGGGCCGCCACCTGGACGCAGGCGCGAGCTGGATAGGGCTCTTCAAAGTAGGAGGCCATCAACTCATTAACCACTGCGAAGTTGCCAAGATCAGTGAGGGAGATGTTAATTTTCACTGCGTCATTGAGACTGCCACCAGCGGCATTGGCGATTGCGGCAAGGTTTTTAAAAACCTGAGTTGCCTGAGCGCTAATATCGCCAGTGACCAGCTCCATGGTGTCAGGAACAAGCGGAATTTGTCCTGAAATCCAGACCGTATTGCCAACCTTGACTGCCTGGGAATAAGGCCCAATCGCGGCCGGTGCATCAGGCGTTGAAATAATTGCGCGGTTAGTCACGTTGTGGCTCCTTGTTGCCTAATTCTTGATGCGCACTACTTTGCGGACAGAGGTGGTGCTGCGCAGGCGCTTCATGATGCGCGCCAGGTGTATCCGGTTCTCAACCAGCATTTCCAGGTCTACGAAGGTGAACTGGTAATCTTTGTCTTCGGTCGATATTTTCTCAATATTGACACCCATGGCGTTAATGCGGGTGGCTAGAACCGCGATCATACCGCGGCGGTTCTCGACTTCAATACGCAGTTCCACGGCGTATTCACCTTCAACTTGATCATCCCAGCGCAGGGCGACCAGGCGTTCGCTATTCACTCGCATATCGCCCAGATTGTTGCACCGCTCCCGATGCACAACCACTCCTTTTTCCGAGCTGAGGTAGCCCTCGATGGGATCCCCGGGGATGGGGTGGCAGCACTTGGCGTAGGAGAGCATGAAGCCTTCTGTGCCGCGAATAGCGACAGGGTGAGCGTTATCCGGCTCCTGCTGCTCTTCTGCAGGTTCGCCCAGTAATTGCTGGGCAGTGATAGCCGGGAGTCGGTTGCCCCTGGCAATATCTTCCAGCAACTGTTCTAGCGACTCGTACTGGTGCTCTTGTAGGTATTCCTGCAGCTCGTCTTCGGGAATGGTTTCCAGGTTGCTGTCCAGCCCTGCGAGGGCACGATCCAGCAGACGTTGGCCAAGGGCAACTGAGTCTTCGCGCGTCTGGTTCTTGAGAAAATGGCGAATATTGGTGCGCGCTTTAGCCGTTACTGCGTAGTTAAACCAGGACGGATTGGGACTGGCGCCCTTGGCGGTAAGAATTTCAACCGTCTGACCACTTTGCAGTGGCTCAGACAGCGGTGCCAGACGGCGGTTTATGCGGCAGGCAACACAGCTGTTACCCACGTCGGTGTGCACGGCGTAGGCAAAATCGACGGCGGTGGCCCCACGGGGCAATTCCATGATCCTGCCCTTGGGGCTGAACACGTAAATCTCATCCGGGAACAGGTCGATTTTAACGCTTTCGATAAACTCCAGGGAGTTACCGGCGCGCTGCTGCATCTCCAGTAAGCCTTGCACCCACTCGCGGGCCCTGGCGTGGCTGCCATTGGCTGATTGTGCATCGCTTTTGTACAGCCAGTGGGCGGCGATACCATTGTTTGCCATATCTTCCATTTCGCGGGTGCGGATCTGGATTTCGATAGGGACGCCATGCATACCCATCAGTACGGTGTGCAGTGATTGATAACCGTTAGCCTTGGGGATAGCTATGTAGTCTTTGAATTCGCCGGGTACTGGCTTGTAAAGGCTGTGTACGCAGCCCAGGACTCGATAGCAGGTGTCAACAGAATCAACGATGATGCGAAAAGCATAGATGTCCATGATCTCGGAAAAGGACTTGCGCTTGGATTTCATCTTTTTATAAATGCTGTACAGGTGTTTTTCTCGCCCCATCACCTCGGCGGGGTGGCCTTCCTGATTGAGGGTGGCCTCGATTTGCTGGCGAATCTTGTCTACCAGTTCTTTGCGGTGGCCACGAGCGTTGCGCAGCGCTGCTTCGATTCGCCTTGCCCGCATGGGGTGCATGGCAGAAAAGCCCAGATCCTCGAACTCCATGCGAATATTGTTCATACCCAGGCGCATCGCGATAGGTGCGTAGATTTCGAGCGTCTCTCTGGAAATGCGCCGGGCTTTGCTGGTTTGGAGTACACCCAGCGTGCGCATGTTATGCAACCTGTCAGCCAGCTTTACCAGGATCACGCGGATGTCCCGCGCCATGGCCAAAGCCATCTTTTGGAAGTTCTCCGCCTGCTTTTCTTCCAGCGATCCAAACTCCATTTGGGTCAATTTGCTGACGCCGTCCACCAGTTCGGCAACGGGAGCGCCGAACTGTTCGCCAATCGCTGATTTGGGAATACCAGTGTCTTCAATAACGTCATGGAGCATGGCGGCAATCAGGCTCTGGTGGTCCATGTGCATTTCAGCAAGAATGCCGGCGACCGCCAGTGGATGTGTCACATAAGGCTCACCACTGCGCCGAAGCTGACCATGGTGGGCCTGCTCGGCGAAGTAGTATGCGCGCCTTACGTGATTGCTTTGCTCTGAGGTGAGGTAGGTGTGGAGCGTGTTGGAGAGGGCATCGATAGATTGAATGGCGTTCATAGGTCTGCCTTTCTTCGATGCCCCCGGAGCTTAGAGAGCCTCGCTGGTGGCCTCTGACATCACTTCAGCCAGTTCTTCCTCGGCCTCCAGCTCGTCTTCGCGGGTCAGGATGTCCGCTGTAACCAGACCCTCTGCGATTTCACGCAGGGCGATAACAGTGGGCTTATCAGATTCTTCTTCGACCAGCGGATCCTTTCCGCCAGTCGCTATTTGACGAGCTCGCTTGCTGGCTACCATGACCAGTTCAAAGCGGTTAGCAACGTTTTCCAGGCAATCTTGAACAGTGACTCGTGCCATTAGTACAACTTCCCATAATAAGTAAAAAAATAGAACCGGAAATTATACCTCGCCAAGCCCCATTGCTCCAGCGTGAATAATGCCCGCCTATTGTCAGCTGAACAATGTGGTCAGGAGGTCGTCAAGCGTCGCTCTCTGTTGGTCGGTGGCCAGTCTGTGACAGCCGATAATAGACTGTAACTGGGCCAGTGCCTGATCAAAATCGTCATTTACCACCAGGAAATCACTTTCTATATAGTGAGACATTTCCTCCACGGCCTCGGCCATTCGACCCTCAATGGTGTTTGAGTTGTCCTGACCTCTTGCTGTCAGGCGTTGCAGCAGGGTCAACCTCGACGGTGGAAGAATAAAGATCGCCTTTGTATTCGGTAGCAGATGCTTTACCTGCGCAGCGCCTTGCCAATCAATTTCGAGGATGACATCGGTGCCCTGAGTCAACTGATCCTGAACCCAGGGCTGGGAAGTGCCATAGAGGTTGCCAAATACCTTGGCATGCTCCAGAAACTCGGCTTTTTCCAGCATGGCCAGGAAAGAGCCTTCATCGACAAAGTGGTAGTTCACCCCGTTTTCTTCACCAGGCCGCTTTTCCCGCGTGGTGTGAGACACCGAGACTCGCAGAGCCTCGGTACGCTCTATCAGCGCGGCAACAAGGCTGGTTTTCCCTGCGCCAGAAGGCGCTGATACGGTGTATAACGTTCCGGTACGGCTCATCTGCTGTGGCCCTTACTCAATATTCTGGATCTGCTCGCGCATTTGCTCGATCAGCACTTTCAGCTCTACTGCGTTTTGGGTGGTGCCGCTGGAGGTGGATTTGGAGGACAAAGTATTGGCCTCCCGGTTGAGTTCCTGCATCAGGAAGTCCAGACGCCGGCCACAGGGTCCGCCCTTGTCCAGGGTGCGACGTACTTCGCTGACATGAGCGTCGAGGCGGTCCAGTTCCTCATCGACATCGGCTTTATGTGAAAGGTGCACAAGTTCTTGTTCAAGCCGCCCCTGATCTACGTCGACTTCCAGTTCCTGTATGCGAGCGATCACCTTGTCACGCTGTTGCTGCAGTAATTCGGGCACTCGCGCTTTGGTCACTGCGACCTCAGCTTCGACCAGGTGTATTCGTTCGTTGATCATCTTGGCAAGCTTCGCCCCTTCGCGAGCGCGATTGTCTGCGAGCGAACTCAGCGCCTGTTTGGCTAACACGAGTGAGGCCTTGTGGAGCTCTTCCTCGGAATCCTCAGGTGCGCTGCAAATGCCCGGGAATTGCAGTACCTGCAAAGCGGTGGGCTGAGCTGTTTTCATGACCGTCTCAATCTCACTGGACGCTTTAGCCAGATCCTCGAGCATTTCCCTATTGATCACAAGAGAGGCGCTGCGCTGCGAGTTCGCCTGCAGTCGCATCATGCAATCAACCTTCCCTCGGGCCAGGTTTTTTGCAATCATTTCACGCAACTTTGGCTCCAGCGCGCGCAGGCTATCAGGTAGTTTGAAGCTGCTATCCAGGTAGCGGTGGTTCACGGTTCGCAGTTCAATGGTCAGCATCCCTTGTTCGGTATTAGCGCTCTCCCTGGCGAAGGCTGTCATGCTGTGTATCTTGGCCAATGCTGCGATTCCTCGTTGAAATAGGACGGAATGAGAGTGTAGCAGTTTGCCGGGACTGCTCACAGTGCGCCACGCAGCGTATACTGGCGTTTTTGTTTAGCGGAGAGCTTTATGCAACGCCCCAGTGGTCGCACCCCGGAACAACTCCGGGACATTTCTATCACTCGTAATTTCACCTGCCACGCGGAAGGCTCAGTGCTGGTTAGTTTCGGAAAAACCAAGGTGATATGCACCGCCTCCGTAGAGGAGGGAGTGCCCCGTTTCCTGCGGGGCAAGGGCAGCGGATGGGTTACTGCAGAGTACGGAATGCTGCCTCGCTCCACCGGCAGCCGAATGGGGCGCGAGGCCAGTCGGGGTAAGCAAGGGGGCCGCACGGTAGAGATTCAGCGATTGATTGGACGCTCCCTGCGGGCCGCGGTGGATCTCAAAAAATTAGGCGAAAATACTATCAATATTGATTGTGATGTCATTCAGGCAGATGGCGGTACCCGCACGGCGTCCATTACAGGTGCCTTGGTCGCCCTGGTTGATGCAATTAACTATCTGCAACGCAAGAAAATTATCAACACCGATCCTCTGCTGGAGATGATGGCATCTGTGTCTGTGGGTATCTACCAGGGAGTGCCAGTGCTGGACCTGGACTACCCCGAAGACTCGGCCGCTGACACCGACATGAATGTGATCATGGGGGAGTCTGGCGGTTTTATTGAGGTGCAGGGCACAGCTGAAGGGGCTACTTTTGCCCGCGATGAGCTCAATGCTATGTTGGATTTAGCCAGCGCAGGGATTTTGGAGCTGATTGAAAAGCAGAAAGCGGCATTGGCGGAGGGCTGATCGCCCAGGCATTAGTCCACGGTGCCTGGGCCAGTGTCCAGGTTTCAGTATTGGTTAGATTGTGGAGCTCTTGTGAGTGCTTGCCATAGTGCTTACAGCTCGATGTCGTAATCCATGATGACCGGCGCGTGCGTGGAAAACTCGCGGCTTTTGTAGATTGCGCCGTAGTCTACGGCGTATTGCAGGTCTTTGGATATCACCTGGAAATCTGAACGCCAGCCGTTTGTTGCACGATCTCCCTCAGGCCACCAGGTGAATTCATCCTGGTCTGAATTGATCTCGCGGAAGGGGTCTATATATCCCTCGGTAAACAGCTCGTTCATCCACTGGCGCTCCTCGGCGAGGAAGCCGGAAATCGTGCTGTTGCGCTCGGTGTCCTGAACGTCGGCAGGTGTGTGGGCGACATTCCAGTTGCCACAGATAACGAACTCACGGCGCTTGTTACGCACCTTTTGTAGGTGATTACCCAGGAGCTCATAAAAGTCATTCTTGCGCGATTGCTGCTCGGCATTTCCCGGCTCAGCACTGGGAGCCAGCAGGCAGCCGATGCTGATATTTTCGTAGTCCGCCTGAATGTAGCGCCCTTCCATATCAAAATCAGCGAATCCAAGGCCAGTCATGATTGCCTTGGGTAGCTGGCGGCAGTAAATCGCAACGCCGTTGGCCTTGCCGTCTATATCGTCAAAGAAGTAGGGGTTGTATTCCTCGGGAAAGAAAAGGTTGTCCTGAAGGTCATACTCCGAGCATCGTAGGTCCTGAATACAAACGAAGTCAGCATCCTGCTCTTTTAACCAGTCGTAAAACCCTTTTTCAGCGGCGTTCTTGATGCCGTCTGCGCTGAAACTGATGACCCGCATTCGTAGCCCCTTGATATTAGAGCGTGTATTATATGCAGCCCAATCGGGCGGCCTGTTATGACTTCCAAAAGGACTATCCGAAACTTGTATTCCGATTGCTACTGACTAGCGGTCCCGTCTCTGCTGATTATTTGTTTTGCCCGTGCAGATACGAAAACGCTCGGGTAAGCCACAAAGACCGCGCAGCAGTGCATTCTAGCTGGGAATGCCTTGATAACAAAGTCCGGAAGCGACAAACATTGGTGATTACAGATCATATTGACGAGAGAAGCGCAGGTATGCAGGCATATCAGAAAGAATTCATAGAACTGGCCAGAGAATACGAAGTGCTTAAGTTTGGTGAATTCACCCTTAAGTCGGGCCGAGTCAGCCCCTATTTCTTTAACGCAGGTGCATTTGACAGTGGTCGTGCACTGGCGGCCCTGGGCCGCTGCTATGCTAATCGCATCGTCGAGTCAGGTATTGAATTTGATGTGCTGCTGGGCCCTGCCTACAAGGGTATTCCCCTGGCGGCGGCGACTGCGGTGGCATTGGCCAATGATCACGGTATGGACCTGCCCTTTGCTTACAATCGAAAAGAGGCAAAGACCCATGGTGAGGGAGGTACGCTCGTGGGTGCCCCTCTCACAGGCCGTGTTCTGATAATCGATGACGTGATTACGGCTGGTACCGCAGTGCGGGAGGTTATAGCAATGATAGAGTCTGCCGGTGCAGAGCTGGCTGGTGTCGCCATTGGACTCAACCGGCAAGAGCGAGGAGCGGGTGAACTGTCGGCGATTCAGGAGCTCGAAAAATTATATTCCATTCCTGTGCTTAGCATTATTGATATGGGGCACATCATTACCTTTCTGGAGCAAACCGGTGGTTCTGCAGAAGCTTTGGAAAAAATGAAAGAATACCGCATTCGCTACGGGGTCTGACTTGTTCCTTATTCACCCAACGCCTATATTGGGCGGCATGAAAGTTAATTGCCTCAAATCCTCGAACTTGTTAGCCATGGTCCTATTACTGGTGCTGGGCACAGTCGCCCAGGCCACCGATCTATATCGTTATGTTAACGACGAAGAGGTGACGGTTGTCGGTTTTCAGGTGCCTCCGGAACATGTCAAGAAAGGCTACGAAGTGGTCAATGACAAAGGAGTTGTTATCCGGGTGGTGCCCAGGGAGCTTTCCGCAGAAGAACAGAAGCATGCAGACGCGCAAAAGCGCCTGGAAGAAGAAGCGGCAGCAGAACAGGTGCGATTAAAAGAGTGGGACGAGGCACTACTGCTGCGTTATAGCTCTATAGAGGATATCGAAGCTGCAGCAGAGCGCGGACTGGGCGATTTACGAATACGAGTCAGTATTATCAAGTCCAATAAACGATCTTTGAAGCAGCAGGTCGAAAACTATCAAGCACAAGCCGCTGAAATGGAGCGGTTGGGCCGTGAGGTTGATATTGGGCGGTTACAGGCCATTGAAGACCTGCAGTCAGAAATCGCTATTTCTGATCGTGCAATTGCCGATCGGCAGGTCGAAATCGAAGCGGTAGAAGCCGCCTACCAGGCGGATATTGAGCGCTTTGAGATTTTGTTGGATATGGTGGAGTTCCGACGCAACATGATGGCCCAACAACGGGCCGAACAGCAAAAAACCACGCACGACCCGCGACGTTAGCCCTGGTTTAGGGGCTGGGAAAATCCACCTTGTCCGGGAACCGGCTGACTGACAGCTTCCTTGAAAAACCCCGTCATTAGCAGCTCCCACTGCTGCTTCCAGTCTTCTGTGGGTGACCTTTTAAATCCAGAGCGAACGTACTGTGAGATGCGTCCTTCTGCAGTGGCCATTAACAGGTTGGCTGCGGCAGGCAATGGAATAGCCGGGCGTAGCCCCTCGCGCATCTCCGCCTCGCGGATAACCTGTTTCAGTTGAGTTTCAAACCTGTCAAACAACTGTGCTACACGCACGTGCAGGCGCTCGGTCTCGCCCGCCAGAGCATCACCGGTAAGAATGCGAGTTATGCCGGGGTTGCGCTCGGCAAAGGCTAGTAACAACGTCAACATTTTTTCACAGCGGCCAGTGGCGCTAGGCTCTTCGCTGAGAATAAGCTTGATACGGCTGAACAGGGTTTCCTCGATGAACTCGATAAGGCCCTCAAACATTTTTGACTTACTGGGGAAGTGACGATAGAGCGCCGCCTCTGAGACACCCACCTGCTTCGCCAGTCCCGCCGTGGTAATCCTGTTACCGGGGTTGGCCTCCAGCATTTGAGCCAGTGCTTCCAGGATCTGTTGACGCCGTTGGGATTTTCTGGGGGGCATGAAAATTACACACTATTCAGGTGATGCTCCATGCTAGCGATTAGCCGGTGACCCTGCAATAAGCAGCGAGCGAAAATGCCTGAAATTATAGTCCCGGGCCGTATTTTTTTGCTCTGTTCAGTCCCTCTGGTTGCTGATTAGCGTACCGATACCTACATCAGTGAATATTTCCAGTAACACAGCATGGGGCACTCGCCCATCGATAATATGTGAACTGGCGACTCCCGACTTGACCGCGTCCAGTGCGCAGGCAATTTTTGGCAGCATACCTCCATAAATTGTGCCGTCTTCAATAAGGCTGTCTACTTCTTCGGTACTGAGTCCGGTGAGAATCTCCCCACTCTTGTTTAGCAGGCCAGAGACATTGGTCAACAGCATCAGCTTCTCTGCTTGTAAAACTTCGGACAGTTTACCTGCTACCAGATCGGCGTTGATGTTGTAGCTGCTGCCCTCATTGTCTACACCGATGGGTGCTATCACCGGTATAAAATTACTTTCAAGAATGACTTTAAGGACCTCTGTGTCGATATGCTCTACTTCGCCAACGTGGCCAATATCGATGATTTCTGAGGCGTCAAGTTCCGGGCTATAGCGGGTAACCTTGAGCTTCCGCGCTCTGATGAGTTGGCCATCCTTCCCGGTAACGCCTATAGCCTTGCCGCCGTTGCGGTTAATAGAAGATACGATCTCCTTATTGACGCTACCTCCCAGTACCATTTCCACCACGTCCATGGTTTCTTCGTCGGTCACCCGCATGCCATCCACGAACTCAGTTTGGATGTTGAGTTTCTCCAGCAGGGAGCCGATCTGGGGGCCGCCCCCGTGGACTACAACAGGGTTCATGCCTACCAATTTCATGAGCACAACATCCCTGGCAAAGCTCTCGTGGAGCTCCGGGTCGACCATGGCATTGCCACCAAACTTGACCACAATAGTCTTGCCGGTAAAACGCTGGATGTAAGGTAAGGCCTCGGTCAGTACCTTGGCGATATTGAGGGCAGCATTGCGGTCGAGTGACATGAATTACCTGTGGGAGCCTATTGAGCTCAGAAGTTCAGTTCAAGTGTGGAGTCTACCAGTGCGATCTGCTCACGGAATTCGTTCATGATCATCTCCAGTGCATCTGCACTAGTGGCTTCAAATCGGGCAGTCAGTGCCGGGCTGGTGTTGGACGCTCGAACCAGACCCCAGCCTTCTGAGAAGTCTACCCGAATCCCATCCATGGTGTTGACCTTGCCCGAGGAGAAATCAGTATTACGGATGATTCTATCGATCAGCGGTTGCTTGCTCTGCTCTGAGACAGGTATCAGAATCTCCGGCGTATTTACTGTGACGGGGAAGGTATCGATGATGTCGTCCAGGCTGTCACCCTGAGTGCTCATAATTTCAGCCAGTCGTCCCGCCGCATACATGCCATCATCGAAACCGAACCAGCGTTCGCCGAAGAACATGTGGCCGGAAAATTCGCCGCCCAGGAGGGCACCGGTTTCCGCCATTTTTTCCTTCATAAAGGCATGGCCAGTTTTCCAGAGCACAGGGCGGCCGCCATTACTGGTAATCAGCTGGGTCAGGTTGCGACTGCACTTCACATCAAACACGACATCAGCACCGGGGTTGCGTGACACCACATCCTGGGCAAATATCATCAGCAAGGTGTCTGAGCGGACAATCCGGCCACTGCCTGTGACCACCGCCAATCTGTCGCCATCGCCGTCGAATGCAACGCCGAAGTCTGCTTCCTCCCGTTGGACTGCATCGCACAGGGCGCGCAAATTATCCTCGTTTGAAGTGTCTGGAGAATGGTTGGGAAAGTTGCCGTCTACGCTGCAATACATTGGAATGACTTCGCAGCCCAATTCTTCGAACAATTGGGGTGCAACATCGCTGGTCGCGCCATTACCCGCGTCCACCACAATTTTGAGGGGCACCGCGATAGCAATGTCTTCGGTGACCGCATCGATGTAGGCGGGAATGACATCTTCTTTGATCATCCTGCCGCTGCCCTTGCTGAATTTACCCTCGATCACCTTGTCTCGAACATCCTCAATACCACCGGCATGTATCGTGTGTTGGTTGAGAACGATTTTGAGGCCATTGTCGTTCTTGGGGTTGTGGCTACCCGTCACCATCAGGCCCGAGCGGCAGTTCAGGTGGCGGGTAGCGAAGTAGAGAACAGGTGTGGGTACCAGGCCAATGTCGATAACATCGCGACCAGATTCCATGAGCGAGCGTACCAGCGCGGACTTAAGTACGGGGCTCGAGTTGCGCCCGTCGCAGCCTACCAGTAACGACTGTTCTCCCATTTCGCCAGCGATAGTGCCCAGAGCAAGACCAATGTTTGCCATCAATTCTTGGGTAAGCTCGCGGCTTGCGTCTCCACGAATATCATAGGCTCTGAATATATGGGCCGGAAAATCAGAGGGAAGGGCGGAAATTTGTTCCGGATCTTCCTCCATGACCAGGTCCAGCTCCAACACATCATCCAGGTCAGCAGCAGAGGGCGCGCTTTTCACCGATTCTAGCGTCTCTACTTCCATGCTGGGCATTGGAGCACTATGACCACCGTCTATCTGGCGAAGAGCGCGCAGCGTGGCCCTGCGCAGCTGTCTTGCAACAGTGACTAGTTCCGGGATGGCTAGGCTTAATTCAGACTTGCGGTCCGAGGCAGATATCATTCGATTGACGTCGTCCTTGATGATATTGGGCATCCGGATAGCGACAATGGCAAAACCTCCAAGAGTAGCCACAATGCACAATATGAGCACAATCTGAAGGGGTCGGCTGGACGAGCCCAAAAGGCTGATCAACTCCCTGGAGGGGGTGAAAGCGACTCGCCAATTGGTGTCGGGTATGGTGGCGAATCGCTCATAGTTCGCCGCGTCGCCGCTACCTGCCTGGGCGATGATGTTAGTGCTGGTTTTACCATCTCTGGACGTATACATCTGTTCCAGGGCATATTTTCCGGTGCCGGAGTTCAGGGCCTGAAGCTCCCGGGTAAATGCCTGGTTATCGACTGTTGCGACTAGCACTGCTCTGCGATTTTTTTCCCGCGGGTGCTTGACCAATTCGGCAATCGTGGTCAGCCAGCGCTTTTCAAATTGAAACGCCTCGGGCAGGGTTTGTTCGCCATTTGCCGTGCGGCGCACCAGGTCTACTTCAATATGATTACGCAGCCCCTGGTCGCCGCCTTCAAACTGTGCGGTGCCCATGTCACCCACCGGTACGATCTTGAGGGTCAGCAAATCGGGGAAGTAGTCCAGCACTGCCTGCTCTACCAGTTCTATGTCTTCCCGGGCGCTGCTGGCAATTGCCGACAAGGCCAGTGGAGATTGTGCGGTACTTCGCAGCCGCTCGCGCACAAGGCTGATTCGGGCGCTAATGTTGGTGGCTTGCTGAGTGGCATAAGCACCGGCAACCCGATCTGCCTGTTGAGTCCTTACGCCAGGTTCGCGAACCAAAAGTAGATAGGCGAAGCTCACCAAAATAACCAGAAGAGTAATCGCTAGTCCGGTGCCGGTTATTTTGTAGGTCGCATTGCCGGAAGCCGAGATGCCCTGGGGATTACTTGCAGCCTGGCGTTTGGGCTCTTTCGCTGCGTCACCTTTATTTTTTTTAAGTTTATTCAGCATGTTCCCTGCCAGCGTGTCCTTGAACGGGATGATATTACGCTCACGCCTCAACGTGAATGCGCTTTGGTACTTTTTGAGTAACTAGTTTTTGGTGGCCTTAGCGATCAGGTCCATGATTTGGCGGGCGATGGCCGGCTTTCCTGCTCTGGAGAGGGCTTGTTCCCCGGTCTCCCAAAGTACAGTGACCTCGTTTTCGTCGCTATTGAAGCCGATGCCATGATCCGAGACGTCGTTAGCAATAATCATGTTCAGGCCCTTACGTTGCATTTTATCCCTGGCATAGCCAAGTACATTCTGGGTTTCGGCGGCAAAGCCCACAGTGAAGGGAGCGCGTTCGCCGGCTGCGACGGCATTGACTATATCGGGATTTTTAACCAACTGAAGGCTGATTTCCTCGGCTCCTTTCTTGATTTTCTGACCTTCTATTTGAGCTGGGCGATAATCCGCCACCGCAGCACAGGCGATGAAAATGTCACAATCAGCAACCAGGTCCAGGCATGCTTCCAGCATCTCCTGGGCGCTTTCAACTCGGTGGCACTTTGCGTGCTCGGGTGGATCCAAGCTGACTGGCCCACTAACCAGGGTTGTTACAGCTCCCGCATCAACCGCCGCTTGTGCCAGGGCGTAGCCCATTTTGCCGGAGCTGTGGTTGGAGATATATCGCACTGGATCCAGCAGCTCTCTGGTGGGCCCGGCGGTAATAACAACTTTTTTTCCAGCCAGCGCGCCAGTGTGAAAAAGTGCCGCAGCAGCTGCGGCGATAGCGGGTGGTTGCTCCATGCGCCCCGGGCCTATATCGCCGCAGGCCTGCTCTCCAGCTGCCGGGCCAATGAAATGTACATCCCGACGCTGCAGGGTTTCGATATTGGCAGTAGTGGCCTGGTCGCGCCACATTTGTTGATTCATGGCAGGCGCTAATAATACAGGGGCAGGCGTCGCCAGGCTGACTGTTGTGAGCAAATCGTCGGCGCGACCCGCCGCCAGACGAGCGATGAGATCTGCCGTTGCGGGTGCTATTAATAGCAAGTCCGCCCAGCGGGCTAGTTCGATGTGTCCCATGCCCTGCTCGGCCTGTTCGTCCAGCAATTGGGTATGAACCGGGTGACCTGACAGCGCCTGCAGGGTCAGCGGCGTAATAAATTCCTGGGCGCCATGAGTCATGATCACACGGACCGTGGCTCCCTGCTCCTGTAACTGCCGCACTACCTCCGCTGATTTGTAGGCAGCGATGCCGCCGCTTACGCCCAGGAGTACATTACGATTAAATAGATGTGCCATTGTCGGACCTGAATTGCCACAATAGTTACCCGAAAGCAGCGAAAGATACCATTTGGCCCGCGTTTTTGACACCGGGGGGCCAGAGAGGCTCAAGGAGGAGCGTCTTGGAGGATGCACGTTGGGAGCCCGGAGAGGGGCCTAGAGACAGGCTGTTATTGCGTGGAGCGAACAGTCTCTCGGATCCCGAATTACTGGCGGTGCTGTTACAAACCGGCTATCGCCAATGTAATGCGGTTGTGCTGGCCAAAGAGCTACTCCAGCAATTTGGTGGACTGACAGGTTTGATGCGAGCAGACGCGAGCAGTTTGCTGGCCTTTCAGGGGATAGGTGATGCCAAGTATGCCCTGCTGCAAGCGTCGATAGAGCTCGCTCGCCGCCGGGCTTTGCAAGAGCTGCAGGGAGCGGACGTGCTTTCCAGTCCTGGCCAGACCCGGCTGTTTTTGCAGCATCACCTGGGCAGCCGGGTGAGAGAGGTATTCAGTGTCATTTTTCTGGATAACCAGCACCGCATCATGCGCTGTGAGGACCTCTTTCTTGGAACGCTGGACGGAGCCGCAGTTTACCCCCGGGAAGTTGCGGTCCGAGCTCTGCAATATCGGGCGGCTGCAGTGATTTTTGCTCATAACCATCCCTCTGGAGTGGCCGAGCCCAGCAGTGCAGACAAGCGTATCACTGAGCGCCTGGTTGCTGCCCTGGGCCTGCTGGATATAAGGGTTTTGGACCACATTATCGTTGGATCTGGTTGTGAATTTTCTTTTGCCGAGCAGGGGCTGCTGTGAACCTGGCCAGGCTAGCAGGTCGCGCGTGTCGCATAGCAGGTGCCAGTGCTGGAGAAGAGCTCCGGGCAGAGATTTTCTTGCTATGGTCTAGCCCTTCTGGTATAAAGTCGCGCTCCGTGCGGCTGGGGTCCTTTTTCGGATCCGTTATGGCCACTTATTTTTTATGAAATCCCGCGATTTTGGGAGAGACAGGATCATGGCAAGAGTATGTCAGGTCACCGGCAAGCGTCCGGTCACCGGTAACAACGTATCACACGCAAAAAACCGCACCCGTCGCCGTTTTTTGCCTAATCTCCACAAGCACCGCTTTTGGGTGGAGTCTGAGAAACGCTTCGTGAGCCTGAGGGTATCCTCAAAGGGTATGCGTATTATCGACAAGAAGGGTATCGAAACCGTTCTTGAAGAAATGCGATCTCGCGGCGAGAAGGTTTAAGGAGAAGATCGATGAGAGAAAAAGTTCGCATGAATTCTTCAGCTGGTACTGGACACTTCTATACCACTGACAAAAACAAGCGCACCACCCCGGATAAGCTGGAGCAGAAGAAGTACGATCCAGTCGCCCGCAAGCATGTGATGTATAAGGAAGGCAAAATTAAGTAAGCCGCTCTGCATAATACATCCTGAAACCCCGGCATAGTCCCGGGGTTTTTTGTGCCCGCTGTCGCGGTATGATGTGGGTTTTGCTGTTGATAGATTGTCATGCCGGAGCTTCCCGAGGTAGAAACCACTCGTCGTGGGGTAGAACCCCATGTAAAAGACCAACGGGTGAAACGCCTGCTGGTTAGAGAGGGCCGTTTGCGCTGGCCTATTCCCCCTGACCTTCCAGGCTTGTTCCAGGGGCAACGTATAGAGCGCGTGGAACGTCGGGCAAAATACCTACTATTCCATACCGCTGCCGGAGCTTTGTTGGTGCATCTGGGAATGTCTGGTTCGCTGCGTCTGGTACTTCCCTCACAGCAACCTGCACGGCACGATCACTTCGATATTGAACTCGCTGGCGGTAACGTCCTTCGCTACAACGATCCCCGCCGCTTTGGCTGTTGTTTATGGGTGGCCCACGGGGAATCCCATGCCCTGTTAGAAAACCTGGGGCCAGAGCCGCTATCAGATTCGTTCGATGGAGCGCTTCTCTATAGACGATCCCGAGGACGTAAAGGCCCGATCAAATCATTCCTGATGGACCAAAAAATCGTTGTCGGCGTTGGTAATATTTACGCTAACGAGGCTCTGTTTTTGTCGGGCATTCGCCCCAACCGGGCTGCCGGGCGAATTTCAAAGGCCAGGTATCAGCGCCTCGCTGACCAAGTGAAGTTAGTGCTTACTTCCGCTATAAATCATGGTGGTACTACACTTAGAGATTTCGTGGGTGGTGATGGAAAGCCTGGATACTTTGCCCAACAGTTATATGTTTATGGCCGTGGGGGCGAACCCTGCAAGCATTGCAGCGAGAAATTGCAAGAAAGTCGAATTAGTCAGCGAACTACCGTGTACTGCGTGGCCTGCCAGCGTTGAACAGGCTACACTAAAAAGACCATAGGGGACGGGGAAGGGATCCCGCGGAGAAATAATATGAAAAAAACGGTTGGCGCGAAGCGCCTTGTAATAGCCCTGATGATTTCATGCTTGCTGATTCCACAGTCGCTGTTGGCAGCAAAAGCGGTCGACGAGAGCCCCAACGAGTGGGCTATGGTGGGTGATTTGTTGGTGGCGCGCCCGGTCGGGTTGGTGATGACAGTGGGTGGTGCCGCCGTCTGGTTGGTCAGCCTGCCCTTTACGCTGCTTGCTGGACATGCAGGTGAAGCTGCGGAAACACTGGTGATTGGCCCCGGTGCAACGACGTTCATGCGTTGCCTGGGTTGTCGTAACACGGGCTACACCAACAAAGACGTGGACTCAATTCGCGCTTCCAGAGCGGCACGCGAATAGGGCTAGTCAGTCAAACGCGGCCAGGGGCTCAACGCAGACCCCATTGCGCCAAATCTTTAGTCGGCGAATCGAGACTGCAGTGCCAGGGCGACGGGCTCAGGCACAAAGGGCGTGATATCGCCTTTGAGGGCGGCGATTTCCCTAACCAGGGATGATGAGATAAATGACAGATGTTCAGAGGGTGTCAGAAACACGCTCTCGAACTCCGGGAACATGGCCCGGTTCATGTTTGTCAGCTGAAACTCGTACTCAAAATCGGCCACCGTCCGCAATCCTCGCAGCACGCATCTCGCGTCTTGGCTTTTGGCAAAATCGGTCAAAAGATTACTAAACCCAGTCACTTCAACGTTATCCAGGTGAGAGAGAGACGCCTCACACAGGGCTATTCGTTGCTCCAGGTCGAATAAGGGTGTCTTTTTCTCGCTGTAGGCGATGGCAACCACCACCCGGCCAAACAGCCGGGAGGCGCGCTCGGTAAGATCCACGTGGCCGTTAGTGATGGGATCAAAAGTACCGGGATAGATGACAGTGTTGGTGCGCATAGCGCTCAGCCTTGCAGTTACTTTAGCTGCGGATGGTAACCCGATTTACTCGGGGTGAACAATGAACAAGCGGTAGCTAACGCCCCCGGCCTTTTTCTCCCGATGCGGCTCCCAGCTCGCTGGGAAATCAGGTAGCTTTTCTTTAGCGCCGGACTCTACGTAAACCATCGCTCCCGGCGAAAGGCATTTTAGTTGATTCAATAGGTCACAGGTTGGGGCAAGCAGGTCCTGGCCGAAAGGGGGGTCTACAAATACGATGTCCCAGCGCTGCTGCGCCTTGGCGAGGAAGGACAGCGCAGAGTCGTTATGGCAGCGGCCTCGGCTTGCGCCATCAAGGACTTGTAAATGTGATTGCAACTGCTTAATTGCCGCGGCGGACGTATCGATGAAGTCGCAATGGGTCGCCCCCCGGGACAGCGATTCCAGCCCTAGAGCACCGCTGCCGGCGAAGAGATCCAGGCATTTCGCCCCATGTATATCCGCAGCCAACCAGTTGAACAGGGTTTCTCGCACCCGGTCGGAGGTGGGCCGAAGGCCTTCAGCTGCAGTGAATGACAGCTTCCTACCGCGCCATTGACCGCCGATGATGCGTAATTGACCGTTACCGCTTAGGCCTTTTGTGCCTCTCGACATTTAATCACTCTGTACAGCAGTGGTAGGATAGACCCTTTCGCGGCTACCCTTCTGGTGACTGCAGACTTTAACACGACCGATATGAAAATTTTCAAACGAAAGAACAAGCTGGAAGCGCAACCGCTTGCCGAGGCAGGCGCTGCACAGGAACTCCCTGAGCCCGCTGTTGAAAGCTCGGCTCAGCCCGAGCCTCAAGTCGAGGCAACGCCGGGGTTCACTAATGACGCAGCGCCCCAGGACAAGCCCGGAATTTTCGGCCGCCTGCGCCGGGGCCTTGGGCGAACCAGCGATAGTCTGGTTCAGGGTTTGGGGAACCTGTTCCTAGGGCGCAAGGAAATCGACGAAGAGTTGCTCGAGGAACTGGAGTCGCGTTTGCTGATGGCCGACGTGGGTATCGAGGCCACCATGGATATTATCGACAAGCTCATGTTACGTGTATCCCGTAAGGAATTGACCAATCCGGAATTGTTACAAGGGGCGCTCAAAGAAGAACTTCTGTCTTTACTGAAGCCCTGCGAGCAGCCGCTGTCAGTAAGCGGGCATCAACCTTATGTAATATTGATGGTCGGCGTAAATGGTGTCGGCAAGACCACAACCATCGGTAAACTGGCGAAGCGATTTCAGTCCCAGGGGAAGTCAGTCATGTTGGCGGCCGGCGATACCTTTCGGGCTGCAGCGGTAGAGCAGTTGCAGGTATGGGGTGACAGAAACAGTGTGCCAGTGGTGGCACAACACACCGGTGCAGACAGCGCTTCCGTCATTTTCGATGCATTACAGGCCGCACAGGCCCGGAATATCGATGTGTTGATTGCTGACACGGCGGGTCGTCTGCACAACAAGGACAATTTGATGGAGGAGCTTAAGAAAGTGGTTCGGGTGATGGGTAAACTCGATCAAAGTGCTCCCCATGAAGTGATGCTGGTACTGGATGCGGGCACTGGACAGAATGCCCTGGCCCAGGCCGATCATTTCCAGCAATGGGTAGGCGTATCAGGCATTAGCCTGACCAAGCTTGATGGTACGGCCAAGGGTGGAGTAATTTTTGCGATCGCCAAAAAACTGGGTTTACCGATTCGGTTTATCGGTATTGGAGAGGCGGTAGATGATTTAAGACCTTTTGAGGCTGAGCCTTTTATCGAGGCCTTGTTCGCCGGGAACGAAGACCCTGCATGATCTGCTTCGAGCGCGTTAGTAAGCGCTATGATGAGGGCCACGATGCCCTGCGTGAAGTCAGCTTTGAGATTGCCAAAGATGACCTGGTTTTTCTGACCGGCCATTCTGGCGCGGGTAAGAGCACGCTGATGCGCCTGGTGATGTTGATGGATAGGGCAACCCGCGGCAAGGTCATCGTCGATGGGATAGACATGGCGAGCATTCCAAATCGAAGTATTCCCGCTCATCGACGGGATATCGGCGTGGTGTTCCAGAACCATCAGCTGCTTTTTGATCGCTGCGTATTCGACAATGTGGCTCTGCCCTTAGTCATTGCCGGTTACGATCATCGAGAGATTGGCAGACGAGTGCGCGCGGCGTTGGACAAGGTGGGCTTACTGAATCGCGAACGGGCCTTGCCAGTAACCTTGTCAGGGGGGGAACAGCAGCGAGTAGGCATCGCACGCGCGGTAGTGGGCAAGCCAAAGATCCTGTTGGCTGATGAGCCCACGGGAAACCTCGATCCGGCGCTGTCTGCTGAAATCATGCAGCTGTTCGAGGAATTCAACCAGGTGGGCGTCACGGTACTCATCGCCAGCCACGACCTGATATTGATTTCCAAGTTGCGCCATCGAATCATCACGTTAAGTGAAGGCCGCCTGGTGACCGGGGGTGCCCTGTGAGTAAGTCCCGGATCGAAGGCGCAGTGCAAAGTAAGACGCGTTTATCTGATCGTTATAATGCGTGGCTGCGTCATCATCGACTGTCTGCGGCTGATAGCCTTCACCGGGTGTTAGACAATCTTGTCGCCAGCTTGATGACCTGGCTCGTTATTGGTATCGCAATGGCATTGCCTGTGGGGCTTGATGTGGCGCTGGACAATGCAACTGAGCTGAGCGCTGGCTGGGACAGCCCTTCGCAGATTTCCTTATTTCTTAAAGAGGGTCAGGACTCGGCTTCAGCTGAAACTTTAGTCCGTGAAATTGAAGCCAGGGACGATGTGGCCGGGGTGCACTTTGTGTCGCGCGAGGATGCTCTGGCTGAATTTAGCGCGCTGTCTGGTTTTGCGGATGTGCTGGCTAGCCTGGAGAAAAACCCGCTGCCCAATCTGTTATTGGTAACCCCGGTTGCGTCTTTGGTGGGAACCGCCACCGATGGCCTGCGCTCGCAGTTAGCCCAGCGAGAAGAAGTGGCGGAGGCGGTGCTGGATATGGAATGGCTGCAACGTCTCAACAGCATCATGCAGTTGAGCCGGCGCCTGGTCATGGCCATTGGCGGGCTGTTGGTTTTAGGGGTGGTATTGATATTAGGTAATACCATTCGCCTGTCGATCGAGAATCGCCGGGAAGAGATCGTCATTGTGAAATTGGTGGGGGGCAGCAATCCTTTCGTGCGTCGACCTTTTTTATATACGGGACTCTGGTACGGTGTCGGAGGCGGCTTTTTTGCCGCATTGCTGGTGAGTTTGTCTCTTTGGTTTCTGGAATCGCCGGTCTCTGAATTGGCCGCTTTGTACCAGAGTGACTTTGAACTGGAGGGACTGGGCATGATGGGCGCTCTCAATCTGCTTATCCTGGGCGGGCTGCTAGGTCTGGCTGGCGCCTGGCTTGCAGTCACGCGCCATCTGGCTGCAATCCAGCCCCGTTAGTGGGTTTTAGGTGGCAGCTTACCCCCGTCTCGCAAAATTGCCTGCAACCGGTGCGTTTGGTAGAATTTTGAGCATAAGTTACTGATTATAATAAAAAAGTATGCTTTTTTTTGATACCTCCATGGAACTATGTGGTGATTAGCACTCTAATACAAAGAGTGCTAATATTGCTGGCCAAAATTTAATGGAGGTCGTTTATGAGTAGTAACCTGCAACCCGTCGATCAGATGGTACCGGGAGCCAACCTTGCCGCCTATGTGCAAGCCGTTGGCAGTATCCCTGTGCTCAGTCCTGAGCGCGAGCGGGAACTGGCAGAAGATCTCTTTTACAATGACAACCTCACCGCTGCCCGAGAACTGGTGATGTCTCACTTGCGTTTTGTCGTCCACATTGCCCGCAGCTACTCTGGCTATGGCCTGGCTGAAGCCGACCTGATTCAGGAAGGCAACGTGGGTTTGATGAAAGCCATTAAGCGCTTTGACCCGGAGAAGGGCGTTCGGCTGGTCTCTTTTGCCGTCCATTGGATCAAGGCAGAAATGCATGAGTACATTCTGCGTAACTGGCGTATTGTTAAAGTGGCGACCACTAAAGCGCAACGCAAACTGTTCTTTAATTTACGCAGCAAGAAGAAGAGCCTGTCGTGGCTCAGCGCTGACGAGGCCAAGGCTGTCGCTGAGGACCTTGGGGTTGATGTGAAAGAAGTTCACCGCATGGAAGGCCGACTGACTAGTCGTGACCTCGCATACGATATGTCTACTGACAGCGATGATGATGACGCTTGGCAAGCACCCCAGTATTACCTGGAAGATCATAGCTCCGACCCCGCCCAGACAGTAGAGGAGGGTGACTGGAAGCAGAACTCGCAGGCCCAACTGCACAGTGCTTTGGCAGACCTGGATGAACGCAGCCGCAATATTCTGGCACAGCGTTGGCTGGCCGAGGATAAGTCGACCCTGCACGAGCTTGCCGATCAATACGGTGTCTCGGCAGAGCGTATTCGTCAGTTAGAAGCGAATGCGATGAAAAAGCTAAAGGTCGCCATCGCCGCCTGATTTAGCCAACATACTCTTGTAGGAGCCCACTGTGTGGGCGATGATTGTCTTCGGTCATCGCCCATCCAGTGGGCTTCTTCAGTTTCAGGACAGATACAAACCATGGCAAAACTATTTATTACCCTTGCGTCCCTCAGTGGCATGTTGGCAGTTACTTTCGGCGCCTTTGGCGCCCATGCTTTGCGCGACAAGCTTGATAACGACATGATGCGAGTTTTCGAAACTGCAGTTCAGTACCACTTTTACCATTCACTGGCCCTGTTGGCGGTGGGGGTGATTGCCCTTAGTCAGCCCCAGACCGTCATGCTTAAAAGCGCCGGCTGGTTGTTCCTGTCAGGCATAGCGGTATTTTCCGGAAGTCTTTATATTCTGGCAATGACCGACACCAAGTGGCTGGGTGCCCTTACCCCTCTGGGCGGCCTGTCATTCATTGCGGGCTGGGCGTGTTTGGCAGCAGTGGGCTGGAAGTTGCTGGGTTGATATGAGCGAAACAGAAAAGCATCGTCGCATTCGCAGCTATGTGCTGCGCACCGGACGCATGACCCCCGGACAAGAGCGAGCGTACGAGGAAAATTGGTCCCGCTGGGGCCTGGTGCATGCAGATGGCCCCCTGGATTTCGACACCTGTTTTGGCCGGCCCGGGCCAAAGGTGCTGGAAATAGGCTTCGGTATGGGCCAGTCCCTTGTAGAGATGGCGGCAGCAGCTCCCGATAACAACTTTGTTGGCATAGAGGTCCATAAACCCGGTGTCGGACGCCTGCTGCATTCCATGGTGGATGAGGGCGTGAATAATGTCAGAGTCTATTGTCATGATGCAGTAGAAGTATTGCGCGACTGTATTGCCGATGAATCTCTGGACACGGTGCAGATTTTTTTCCCCGACCCATGGCACAAAAAACGCCATCATAAGCGGCGCCTGATCCAGCCCGAATTTGTAACGCAGCTTACACGCAAGCTGAAATCCGGCGGTATTTTACACCTGGCTACAGATTGGCAGCAGTATGCTGAGCAGATGATGGAGGTTTTGACCGCTGCCGAGGGTTTGTCGAATAGCGTCGGGCCCGAGCAGTTTTCTCCTCGGCCCGATGATCGGCCACTGACCAAGTTTGAAGCCCGTGGGGAGCGACTCGGACATGGGGTTTGGGATCTTTTGTTTGTAAAAGATTAGTACCGCAGCTATTTCACTGCCTGCGCAGTGAGTTATCAGGTCGGCTGGCCCAGGGTCAGTCGTTAGGCAGAAATTCCGCGATCACGCTGTCGAGGAAGCGCCTTCCTAGAGGTGTTGCTCGAATATTGTCGCCGTCCGTAGAAAGTAGTTCTCGATCCGCTAGTGACTGCACCTTTGGGCGCAGTTGATCTGCTGACAATCCGGTGACCTGCTCGAACCGCTGTGTGCTGAAGCCATTATTGAGCCGTAAGGCAAACATCATAAATTCTCCGATAAGCTCACCCTGGTTGAGAACGCGCTTGCTGGCGGTGTAACGCTCGCCCTGCAAATAGTCTTGCGGTGCCCTGGTCTTGGCGTAGCGTCTGATGCTGCCGTCGGCTGTGGTAATTTTGCCGTGAGCGCCTGCGCCCAGGGCTAGATAGTCACCAAAGGACCAATAGTTGAGGTTGTGTTGACACTGCAACTCGGGACGGCTGTAGGCCGACACTTCATATTGGGCATAGCCCTGATTTTCAAGCAACAATTCCCCCCGGTCCTGAATGTCTGCCAGGGCGTCTTCTACCGGCAGAGTGGGTGGTCGTTTGTTGAAGACGGTATTGGGTTCAATCGTCAGCTGATACCAGGACAAATGCGGCGGATGGAAGCTGATGGCTGTTTCTAGGTCGTAAATAGCGTCTGCTTCAGTTTGTCCCGGTAAACCGTGCATTAAATCGATATTGAAACTATCGAAGCCGGCGGCACTGGCATATTCGATGGCAGCGCGGGCCTGCTTACTATCGTGCACCCGCCCTAGCGCGCCCAGCTTGTCATCCTGGAAACTCTGGACACCCAGCGAGAGACGATTAATGCCTGCCTGGCGAAAGCCGAGAAATTTGTCCGCTTCGGCGCTTCCCGGGTTTGCCTCCATGGTCGCCTCTGCGTCAGGGGCCAGTTCAAGTCTGTCACCGATGCCCGCCAGCAAGCGGGAGATCGCCTCGGCGCTAAACAGGCTCGGGGTTCCTCCACCAATGAAGAGGGTCTGGATTTCACGCCCAGCCGCCATAGCCAGGTCGGCGTCCAGATCTTGCAAAAGCGCGGTGATATAGGCCTGCTCTGGAACATGACTGCTCTCATGGGAGTTAAAGTCACAATAGGGGCACTTGCGCTCGCACCAGGGAAGGTGAATATAAAGGCTAAGTGGGGGCAGCGACATTGGGTTTAGGCGCTTGTGCCTAAAGCCTTCAGCAGCAGAGCACTGGCAATTGCGCGGTGACTAATACCGTTTTTGATGTCCGTCGAGAGCTCGGCCGCGCTGCACTGGTAGTCTGGTAAATAAAACAAAGGATCGTAACCAAACCCATTTACGCCCTGTTCAGCTTCTAGAATGCGTCCTTCCCAGCTACCCTGGCAAACGATTGGCGTGGGGTCTTCAGCATGGCGCATATACACTAATGCGCATTGATAGCGGGCACCGCGCTGTGGCTCGGGCACCCCTTCGAGTGCGCGAAGTAACTTTGCATTATTGGCTATATCACCTGCCCCGGAATAGCGGGCTGAGTGAATGCCTGGCGCGCCTTTCAGGTGGTCCACTTCTAGCCCGGAGTCGTCGGCGACTGCCGGCAGTCCACTGTGGCGACAGGCAGCGCGGGCTTTGATAATAGCGTTTTCAACAAAACTAAGCCCGTCTTCGGCTACCTCGGGAACGTCAAATTCTGCCTGTGATTTGAGTTCCAGCCCAAGTGGGGTCAAAGTACGGTTCAGTTCCTTGAGCTTCCCTGCGTTGCCACTGGCGAGAACCACGGTTTGTTTGTCCATGGGCGGGCTTAGTCCTTGTACATCTGATGCTTGAGTTCGAATGTGTAGGTTTGTTGAGCGCCCTCTGGTCGAAAGTAGACCTCAAAAGACCGGTGCTCCTCGTTGAGAAATTTGAATTCAGCGATGTAGTAAACGGCAGGCCCTTCGCGGATCTCCTGAAACTCCAGGACATCGAGTTTTTGCAGTAGATCCCTGCTGGTGCCCTTTAATTGCATGGGGCGGCCTACGTCGCCGCCTGCATCCAGGTGTTCGCGCACCGACAGGTTCAGTATGGCGCGCTCTTCGCCGCGGATAATCCCGTACGTAGCGGCGACGCTGGGTTCAAGAAAGGTAGTGTTAACTACGCTGTAGTGCAGCTCAAAAGGACCGAACATTTTTGACTGTTGACCATGGGCCGCGACAGCAGGCCACAGTGCCATGATGAGAAAGGTAAGAAAGAATGTACGCATGCTGACCTCAGCGGGTAATGTGATAGATCGCAGTGGTGGCGAACAAATTCGGCCAGGCATTGGCTAGCATCGGTTCGCGCTCTGTGTTGCCTACCACGTCGCGCGCCAGAATTCGTATTCCTCGTTCACTGCAAAGGGCTTCGAAGTCGTGCACGGTACAAAAGTGGATATTAGGCGTGTTGTACCAGGTGTGTGGCATAAAACTGGAGACTGGCATGCGTCCTCTTGCACCGAGGAACAGGCGGCAGCGCCAGTGGCCGAAGTTGGGAAAAGTGACTATGCCCTGGCGGCCAATGCGCAGCATTTCTTCCAGCACTCGATCCGGGTAATGGACAGCCTGCAGAGCGTGGGCGAGCACTACGGTATCAAAGCTCTGGTCGGGGAAGTTTGCCAGGCCTTTATCCATATCCTGTTCGATAATATTCAAGCCACGTCCGATAGCGCTGTTGATATCGGCCTGGTCGATTTCGATCCCCGTGCCACGCACTTGTCGCTGATCACGGAGAGTCTGCAGGAATTCACCGTCAGCACAGCCCAGGTCCAGCACCCTTGAACCAGGAGCTATCCAGCGTTGTATGTGAGTAAGGTCCAGGCGCATCAGCTTTCCCCCACCCGCTTCATATAAGCTGAAAACGCTTCCAGGTAGCGTGGTATGGGCATGAGAAAAGCGTCATGCCCCTCGTCGGCCTCGATTTCCGTGTAGGTCACCGGACGATCGGCGGCAATTAAGGCATTGACGATTTCCCGGGAGCGAGCCGGTGCGAATCGCCAGTCTGTTGAGAACGAGGCGACAAAGAAGCTGCAGTTCGCGTTGCTGAATGCTTTCACAGGGTCGTGCTGGTATTCGCGGGCCAGATCGAAATAATCCAGTGCCCGGGTCATTAATATATAGGTATTGGCATCAAAGTTTCCCGAGAATTGACTGCCCTGGTGACGCAGGTAGCTCTGGACCTGAAACTCGATATTGTCCTCGTCGCCCATCTCGAAGCTTCCTGAGCGAAGCTCTCTGCCAAATTTGTTGGCCATGGCTTCGTCAGACAAGTAAGTGATATGACCGACCATTCTCGCCAGAGCGAGACCCTGGCCCGGTACTGCACCCTTATAAATATAGTTACCGTCTTCAAACGCGGGATCGGAAACTATGGCTTGTCGGGCGAGTTCATTGAACGCCAGGTTTTGGGCGCTTAGCTTCATGGCTGCTGCAATGACAATACAGTGCTTGAGCCTGTCAGGGTATTCAAGCGACCAGCGCATAGCCTGCATGCCGCCCAAACTGCCGCCTATGACAGCGGCCCAGCAATCGATACCCAAACGGTCTGCCAGCCGGGCCTGGCTATTTACCCAGTCCCTTGCACGCAGTGATGGAAAATCTGGCCCCCAGGCCTTTCCCGTCGCTGGGTTGATGGACGCGGGTCCGGTTGAGCCGTGACAGCCTCCGATATTATTGGCGCTGACGACAAAAAATTGATTAGTGTCGATGGGCTTGCCGGGGCCGATGCACTCGTTCCACCAGCCTGGCTTGCGATCTTCTTCGCTATGATAACCCGCGGCATGGTGGTGCCCGGACAATGCATGACAGATTAGTACTGCGTTACTGTTGTCATGGTTGAGCTCACCATAGGTTTCGTAAGTCAGCTCATAATTGGGTAATTCCCTGCCACAGGCGAGCATCAGGGGGTCATCAAAGCGGGCCACCTGGGGGGTAACAATGCCAATCGAGTGGCTGTCAAAGTTAGCGCTCATCGCGTGGCTGTCAGAGTCCGATTACCAGGGCCGGGTGCAGGCCCACGCCCGCGGCCATGTGGCGCAACGCAATCTGAATGATATTGATAAGAATGAATACCAGAATAGGCGAAAAATCCATGCCGCCCGCAGAAGGCAGTAGTTTCCTGAAAGGCGCCATAACCGGTTCGGTGATCTGGTACAGCAGATAAACCGCGGGGTTGCTACTGCCCGGGGCAATCCAGCTCAGGATAATCATGGCCAGCAGGGCAAAAAAGTAGACGTTAACCATCAGTCCTGTCACGCCAAGTACCGACCATACCAGCAGCAGGCCGATGTTGGGCATACCGAGGCCGTAAAGCGCCATAAGCAGAACGATCGCGAGGCATTGCAGTATCAAGGTCAAAAGTAGCGAGGCGATATCCAGGCCACCAAGCCCTGGAATTATCTTGCGCAGCGGGATGACCAATGGATTAGTGATTTTTACCAGGAACTGACTGACAGGATTGTAAAAGTCAGCTCGCACCAGTTGCAGCACAAAGCGCAACAGCATTGCCATCATGTACAGGGTCAGAACAGTCTGTATCAGGTAGGTGAATATTTCGTTTAAAGCGCCCATGCCCTTATCCCATTTCCTTTGCCATTTCATCGGCTCTGTCGGCGGCTGCTTGCATGGCATTATCCACCAGTTTACGCAGGCCAGCCGTTTCGAAATTTTCGATGGCTGCCTGGGTGGTGCCTCCCGGGCTGGTTACCCGGCGGCGTAACTCTACAAGATCGACATCGCTTTCAAGGGCCATCCGCGCAGCACCCAAACCGGTCTGCTGGGCGAGTTTGCGGGCGGTTTCCCGGTCCAGTCCCTGCGCTACTCCTGCATCGATCATCGCTTCCATAAACAGGAAAAAGTAGGCCGGGCCGCTGCCCGAAAGTGCGGTGACCGCATTCAGGTCCCGTTCTTTGGGAACCCAGTCAAGAATCCCGACAGCAGACAACACCTGCTCTGCATATGCTCGCTGCTGATCGCTGGTGTTGGCGTTTGCAAACAGTCCGCTGGCCCCGCAGCCCAGCAAAGCAGGTGTATTGGGCATGCAGCGCACGATGGCGGTTTCGCGTCCCAACCACGTCAACATGCTATCGATGGTGATACCCGCGGCGATGGAGATAACCAGCGGCGCGGTTGCAGTCACGGCTTCTGCGATTCCGCGACAGACCTCAGCCATAACCTGTGGCTTCACCGCCAGAATGATCACATCTGCCCCCCGGGCTGCTTCCCGGTTATCAGAGCAGACATGCACTGGAGCGATCTGTTGCAGCCGCTCAATGCTCTCTGGGAAGGGATCAGCAGCGCGGATACAGTCAGCGGGATGTCCAGCTTCGACCAGGCCGCCGACGATGCTGGTAGCCATATTGCCGGCGCCGATGAAGGCTATTGTAGGTGTCTTCAATTATGTTCTCAGTGACTTGCACAAGGTTGTGGGCTTGTCTTTACCGCCCAGGCCAGAATCCAGGCATCCGCGCGGTCGGTGTCTTAGCGCTTTAGTATAACAATATCACCCCTGTCTTGGGCCAAAGATCGCGGTGCCTATACGAACCATGGTCGAGCCCTCGGCAATGGCTGATTCCATATCGCCGGACATGCCCATCGATAAGGTGTCAATTTGAGGGTGCTTCAACTTCAGTTGTTCGAAGGCCTTGCGCAGGGCGGCAAATGTGGCCCGTTGCTCGGACTCAGAATCGGTGGCTGCCGGGATGGCCATGAGACCCCTCAATTGGAGGCGGGGAAGCTCGTCCACCAGCGCTGCCAGCTCATCCAGTTCATTCAGGCTGACCCCCGACTTACTCTGTTCTGAGGAGATGTTGACCTGCAGGCACACTTGCAGGGGGGGCAGGCTATCGGGTCGCTGCTCATTCAGTCGGCGGGCAATTTTTGGCCGCTCTATGCTCTGCACCCATTGGAAGTGCTCTGCGATAGGCCGTGTTTTGTTGGACTGGATAGGACCAATGAAATGCCAGGTAATGGGTAAGTCGGCCAGATCGGTAATTTTGTCGACCGCTTCCTGCAGATAGTTTTCTCCAAACTGGGTCAGGCCGCAATCGTAGGCAGCCCGGACGTCGTCAGCGGGCCGAGTTTTGCTGACCGCAAGCAGTATTATGTCACTTTCGGCTTTCTGGCTTTTTTGTGATCTGATTCGTACTCTCTTGAGTAGCTTTGCTATATTGTCTTTAGATAAGGGCTGAGTCATGGCATGAATGGTAGCTGATTCGCGGCCGTTGGGGCCACAGCAAAGCCCTAAATACAGAAAAACAAGCGGCCATGGTGCTGCGGGTCTGGCGTTATCAGGGGAGCCCACCAGGCAAACGCCCTACCAGAGAGGATAAATATGGATATTACAGAACTTCTCGCATTCAGTGCCAAGCAGGGGGCATCGGATCTTCACCTTTCGGCGGGTTTACCGCCTATGATCAGGGTCGATGGCGATATTCGCCGAATCAACCTTCCTCCCATGGACCACAAACAAGTTCATGAATTGATTTACGACATCATGAACGACAAACAACGCAAGGACTATGAGGAGTTTCTGGAAACAGACTTTTCTTTTGAAGTTCCAGGCGTGGCTCGTTTTCGAGTCAATGCGTTCAACCAGAATCGTGGTGCCGGTGCGGTATTCAGAACAATCCCCTCGAAAGTCCTGACGATGGAAGATTTGGGCATGGGGCAGGTGTTTCGGGATATTTGCATGATGCCTCGTGGCCTGGTGCTGGTTACCGGACCAACCGGCTCAGGAAAGTCCACCACACTCGCCGCTATGGTCGATTTCATTAACGATAACAAGTATGAGCACGTTCTCACCATTGAGGACCCTATCGAATTTGTTCACGAGTCCAAGAAGTGCCTGGTTAACCAGCGGGAAGTTCATAAGGATACCCTGGGCTTCTCTGAGGCATTACGCTCTGCGTTGCGTGAAGACCCGGATATTATTTTGGTGGGTGAAATGCGCGATCTGGAAACCATCCGTCTCGCACTCACTGCAGCGGAAACCGGACACCTGGTTTTCGGTACTTTGCATACAACCTCTGCCGCAAAAACAATCGACCGGGTGATCGACGTATTTCCCGCTGCAGAGAAAGACATGGTTCGCTCTATGCTCTCGGAGTCTTTGATGGCAGTTTGTTCCCAGACCCTGCTCAAACGAACTACCGGCGGTCGGGTGGCGGCTCACGAGATTATGCGTGGTACTTCGGCGATCCGAAACCTGATTCGCGAGGATAAGGTGGCGCAAATGTACTCGGCCATCCAGACTGGCCACGCCCTTGGTATGCAGACCATGGACCAGTGTCTGCAGGAGTTGGTGGAAAAGCGGGTTGTTTCTCGCGAAGCCGCTCGCGAAAAAGCACGTATGCCGGAGAATTTCTAGGGCCTGCGCAAAAGAAGAAAATAAAGGAGGCACCATGAAAATAGAAGATTTGCTACAACGAGTCGTCGATGAGGGAGCTTCTGATGGCTTTGTCTCTGCGGGTGCACCGCCCGGAATTAAAGTGGACGGCAATATATTCCCTATGGCGGACGAGCCGCTAACCTCTGAAGAGGCTCGCGAGCTGGTTTTGTCTACCATGGACGAAGAACAGCAGGCCTATTTCTTCGAGCACCATGAATATAATTTTGCCATCGGTCGCGAAGGCCTGGGGCGTTTTCGTGTCAGCTGCTTCCAGCAGCGCGGTGAATATGGGCTGGTACTGCGTCGTATTGTTACCGAAATTCCAACCATCGACGAACTGGGCCTGCCGCCTATCGTTAAAGAACTGTCGATGACCAAGCGCGGTTTGGTCATTTTTGTGGGTGCGACCGGCACCGGTAAGTCCACATCGCTGGCTTCCATGGTGGGCTATCGCAATGAGAATAGTCGCGGCCACATCATTACCATCGAAGACCCGATCGAATACATGCACGACCACGGCAATTGTATTGTCACGCAGCGCGAAGTAGGTGTGGATACCGAGTCTTTCGATATCGCACTGAAGAACACTTTGCGCCAGGCTCCTGACGTAATCATGATCGGTGAGGTACGAACGGCTGAAACCATGATGCAGGCACTGACATTTGCCGAAACAGGTCATCTTTGCCTTTGCACATTGCACGCAAACAATGCCAACCAGGCACTGGACCGCATTCAGAGTTTTTTCCCGCCCGAGCAACACCATCAGGTGTGGATGGACTTATCCCTCAACCTGAAGTCGATGGTGGCTCAACAGTTATTGCCCCGCAAGGGCAGTAATGGCCGAGTGCCTGTGGTTGAGGTTTTATTGAATTCGCCGCTAGTATCAGACCTGATTCGCAAAGGAGAGGTGCACTTGATCAAGGATTTAATGGCCAAGTCTACCGAGTTGGGTATGCAGACGCTCGATCAGTCTCTGACCAAGGCTTACAAGGAAGGCCTCATCACCAAGGAAGACGCTATTCGTTACGCCGACTCAGCCAATGATGTTCGCCTAGCCATTAAAATGCATGAAAAGGTTCAGGTGGGTGCGGGTGCAACGGACGATTTCTCTCTGTCCTATGAGGAAAACGAGGACAAGGGCCGTTTTATGGGTCGGTCTTAGGAGTCCGCCCCGATTTGCCCTGATAGCCAGGTCTGCAGGATTAACTCTGCTGCCAGGCTGTCTATCGGGTTTTTGTTGTAGTCACCTCCATGACCTCTTTCCCTGCTTTGTTGCTTGGCTTCAAAGCTGCTTAAGCGCTCGTCCACCATTTGCACCGGCAAATTCAGCCGCCCTCCCAGCCGTCGGCCGAACTTGTGGGCTTTTTCTGATAGTTCGCTGACGCTGCCGTCCATGTTCAGCGGCTCGCCCACGACCAACAGGTCAGGTTGCCACTCATCCACCAGTGCTGCCACGGAAGCCCAGTTGGGGACTCCGTCCCTGGCTTTGAGGATGGGTAGGGCATGAGTAGTACCGAACAAAGAGTTGCCGGTGGCAACACCAATTTGGCGCAGGCCGTAATCGAAAGCCAGAACTGTTTGGGCTTGCTTGCTCAGGCGTGTCCCGCCTCGGCGGAAATCAGATTCATGTCGATGCCCAGTTGTGCAGCAGCGCTGCATAATCTTTGTTCCGCCGGCGTGGCAAAAATAATGTCACTGGTTGCGGGTAGGCTCAGCCAGCTGTTTTCCGCCAGCTCCTGTTCCAGCTGACCGGCAGACCAGCCTGCATAACCCAGGGCAATCAAGTGCTCTTTAGGCCCTGAACCCTGGGCAATTGCCCTGAGTATATCTCGCGAGGTTGTCAGGGTGATCTCGTCAGAGACTTGCAAGTTGGCCTCCCAGGTTTCATCGCAGCCCCTGTGGAGGACGAAGCCGTGGTCAATCTGTACCGGGCCGCCCGCCATCACCGGCATATCAGAAAAATCGTTCAGGCTCTCAATTTCCAGGTGCTCGAAAACCTCGCCCACGGACAAGTCCAGAGGCTGGTTTATCACGATACCCATGGCGCCGCTTTCACCATGTTCACAGATATAGGTGATGCTATGAGAAAAAATGCCTTCGGTCAGGCAGGGCATTGCCAGCAGGAAGTGATCCCGCAGACTGTCGCTGCTTCTGGCGGTGGTGGCGTCGACTCTACCGGGCATAATGGGTGGGAAAACCTCTGATGTGAACATTTAAACGGGGATTTTTTTAATCCCAAGCTTCAGTCTGAGCCTAGCTCATTTTCCTGAAATTGCCATGTCCGGATTATTTCAAGCTTGTCTGTGGTTGCTGCGAGCTCCGAGGGAAAGGGTGAATAGGGGGCCGCCAAACGCACAATTTTTATTGCCGCCTCATCCAGCACAGCATAGCCAGAAGATTTGAGGATCCGAATATCCTCAAGACTGCCGTCCTTGTGAATTACCACCAGTAATCGCAAGTCGCCATAGAGTCCATAGCGCACAGATGCCTCGGGATAGTATTTGTTACCCACAGCCTCAAGGCGCTGTCGCCAATCTGCCAGATAGGCAGCGTCCACTGCTTGTTTTGCCGATACGGAAGTGAGTCGCCTTACCCGTGGGCGATTAACATAGGCCTGGGTTTGTTCGTCCAGCTCCGCTTCCAAAGACGCCAGTTGCTGATTGAGGCGATCCACCTCTGGATTGAGCCCCGGAGTGGCACTGCGACGCGTTTCTTCCTGTTCTTGTTGTGCGTTCACCTTTCGCGATGCTGCTGCTACTGTTGAAAGTAGTTCTCCGCTGGCCAATGCGTCGGCATCGACTTGCTGGGGTGCTGCCTGTTGCGGTGTCGGCGACTGCTGAGGGTATTCCTTATTGCGGGATGTGACGGCATCTACCTCGGCTTCCTGCCCCGATCCCTCCTGATTCTGCTGGGCGATGTGCTGTGCTTCATCGGGAGCCGTTTGGCTGGGCCTGGTGGCGAGAGTGACCTCGATTTGACGATTGTAGCGTGGGCTGGAGTCGCTGTTGAAAGAAACCGCAAAAGCCAAAACTACGTGGCAACACGCGGCAATCAGCACCGCATTGCGCATCCTTGTATGCTCCCCTTCAGTAGTCTCAAGGTAATACATTGGCGGTGGAAGTTTAGCTCCGTCTTTCTAGTTCCCCGACAATACAATCCATCAGATCACCGGCGATGTCCAGATCGTATCCGGCGTCAATTTCACGAATACAGGTGGGGCTGGTAACGTTTATTTCTGTGAGGTATTCCCCGATAACGTCCAGGCCGGCAAACAAGATCCCCCTTTCGCGCAAAAATGGAGCCACTTGCTCTGCAATCCATCGGTCCCTGTCCGTCAGGGGCTGAGCCCGGCCTGTTCCGCCTGCTGCCAGGTTCCCTCGAAGCTCTCCGGCCAGGGGAATTCGTGCCAGACAGTAGGGCACTGCTTCACCGTTGATCACGAGAATGCGTTTGTCACCGTCTACGATTTCCGGAATGTAGCGTTGGGCCATGATGGATTGCTGGCCGTATTCTGTCAGGGTTTCCAGTATCACACTGACGTTGGGATCGTCTTCCCTGGCCCTGAAGATGGCTGTACCGCCCATGCCATCAAGGGGCTTGAAGATGACGTCATTGTGCTCCTTGTGAAACTGCCTTAACCGCGCCATGTCGCGACTCACCAGCACTGGCGGACAGCATTGTGGGAATTGCGTGGCAAAAACCTTCTCGTTGCTGTCGCGCAGCCCCTGGCAGCGATTGACGATCAAGCTGCCTCTTCGTTCAGCATCTTCAAGTATGTAAGTAGAATAAATGTACTCATTGTCAAAGGGGGGGTCCTTGCGCATGAGTATGACATCGAGGTCAGCGAGCGAGCAGTCTTGGGGCGCCTTCAGGTCGTACCAGTTGTCCGGATTTTGAAATACGCTGAGCGGTGACATGCTGGCTCTGGCTTCACCATCTCTCAGATACAAGTCCTTTTGCTCCATATAAAATAGCTGCCAGTCTCGCGCCGTGGCTGCCCATAGCATCGCCAGTGTGGTGTCTTTCTTGTAGTTGATGTCAGCAATGGGGTCCATTACCACACCTAGCTTGATTGTCATAAAACGCTCCGGTTTGTCTGCGGCCTGCTAAGTTACGCAAAGCCAAAAATTAGCGCAAGCACGGTCAGCTAGTGAATTGATCGCTGCTACCCTAAACTAGGCCGGATTATTTGCAAATAGCGGAGGCTCCAAGGGTGAGCGGCTTTTATTTTTTTCTGGCGGTGGTATCCGCTATCGGTACTTATAGCGCGATTATTCAGGCCAGGCGTATTTACTGGATGGCCCCTTTTTATTTTTTGATCGCCTGGCTCAGCGGCGAATTAGCGCTAATTCACCTGCTCTGGCAACTGGGACTAACGGCTCTAATGGCTCTTTCAGGCCTGCTGGACAGTTCGCTGGCCCAGGTGGGTCTGGGCCTTTTCGCCTTGTCCTGGATGGGTCAGGTGTACCTGCATGTGCAGGCCATGAATACTCAGCGCGTGATGCGCCAGGCGCTAAAGCGAGGCTTGGGTGAAGATTATCGCAGCACACTGCCCCAGCAGCGGCAGCGAGTGCTGGAAGATAGCGTTGACGCTGCTCACTGGATGAAACCTTTTGCTATGGTCCGCGAGGGTGTCCGTGTGCATTCACATATCGCCTATGCTGACGCAGGCAAGCGCAATCTGTTGGATATTTATCAGCCGCAGGAACCCCGAGAGGGTGGCTTTCCTGTGCTGCTACAAGTGCACGGTGGCGGCTGGATGATTGGAGAAAAAGAGCAGCAGGCCAAGCCACTGATGTTCCACCTGGCCCAAAGAGGTTGGTTATGTGTGGCAATTAACTACCGCTTGAGTCCCAATGCTGCGTTTCCCGCGCATATCATCGATGTGAAAAAGTCTATCGCCTGGATACGGAACAATATTGCCGAATACGGGGGCGATCCCGATTTTATTGCCATCACTGGCGGCTCGGCTGGTGGGCACCTCAGCTCGCTGGCGGCGTTAACGCCTAACTATGCCCCATTCCAGCCTGAGTTTGAGGATGCCGATACCAGCATTCAGGCGGCAGTGCCTTTTTATGGCGTCTACGATTTCAAGGACCGTTTTGATATTCGTGGTGAAATGTCGATGGACAAAATGTTGGCCGACAAGGTAATGCAGTGTAGCCAGCAGGAAAATCCGGAGCTTTGGGATACGGGGTCTCCGCTTAGCCATGTCAGCGCAGAGGCGCCCCCGATGTTTGTTATTCACGGTACTCATGACTCCCTGGTTTGGGTTGAAGAGGCTCGTACCTTTGTTTCAGCGATGAATCAGGAATCTGAACAGGCGGTGGTGTATGGGGAATTACCCGGAGCTCAACATGCCTTCGAGGTGTTCCATTCTGTACGTACCGACCATACGGTGAATGCTGTTGCCGATTTTCTTGAGTGGACGCATGCTCGCTGGACGGAACAACAGGCCTGAGGGCTGGCACTGATGCAGGCCGTAAAAGCGTTTGTGCATGATCTGGAGTTGCGAAGGCAGCTCACACAGAACCTGTCTGAGCTCAAGGTAGAGACTCAACCCCTGGGCGACTTGAAACATGCGGCGGTTGTTCTGGCTGTCACCCGCTATCGTGACGAGGCCGCGATCATAGTGACACGACGCACTCACACCTTGCGTTCGCATACTGGTCAGTGGGCGCTGCCCGGGGGCAGAATAGATTCCGGAGAGACGCCGGTTGAAGCCGCCTTGCGTGAAATGCAAGAAGAGATCAATTTGTCGTTGGATGCCAGCCAGATTCTCGGCACTCTCGATGACTACATTACTCGCTCGGGCTATCTCATTACACCGGTTGTGGTGTGGAACGATACCCGCTGGAGCAAACTGATTCCTAATCCGGATGAGGTGGCTACTATCTCTCCCTTTAGCTTTTCTGAACTCGCTCGAAACGACTCGCCACTGCTGTCAGATGTCGCCGGAGGTGATAGCCAGGTGCTTTCTATGCACTTTCAGGACGATGTTATTTTTGCGCCCACCGGAGCACTACTATTCCAGTTCAGGGAGGTCGCGCTGCGAGGTCTTTCTACGCGGGTGCTACACTTTGACCAGCCGAGATTTGCGTGGCAATGACTACCACCTGCGATTAATAAAAAACCGCAGCAATTTTTACGAAGGCCTTTTTGCCAGCCGCCAATGCTGACCTTCCCAAACCGTTATGACACACTCGTTAGCCAGAGCGAATACGTTAAGCATGTTGATGTGGGCTGGATATTGGGTCACTACGCCTGCTTGGCGTTTTAGCGGGACAGTAACAAAAGAGGCGCAATCGATTTTGCGCAGCGGGTGAATCCGCTTATGGCGCCATGTCGCCCCACCTGGCCTGCAAAATTGAAAGAGCTGCTAGCGGTGCAGTTTCGGTCCTCAGCACACGATCTCCAAGGCGCAGCGCGCGAAACGCTCGCTGCTCCGCCAAGTGGATTTCATCCGGGCTAAGGCCACCTTCCGGGCCAATTAATAAATCAATACTGCGGGGAGGAGTGGACTGCGCCGATAAATTTTCTGCCCGATGATGCAACACCAGTTTCAGTTCGGCCTGGCTATCATTCAGCCACTTGGGCAACAGCGTCAGCGGATTGATGACTGGCAGGCGATTACGGCCGCACTGCTCGCAGGCGCTGATGGCTATTTGCTGCCAATGCTGACGCTTTTTCTCGGCGCGATCAGCTTTTAACTTTACTTCAGTGCGCTCGGTGAGCAATGGTGAAACATGCGTTACGCCTAGCTCGGTGGCCTTCTGAATAACCCAGTCCATTCGTTCGCCGCGCGATATGGAGATACCCAGGTGGATGGCCAGCGGGGATTCCACCTCGATATCGTGATGTTGCCCTGTGAGTACAGAGACACACTTTTTGCCAACAGAGGTGATGGTAGCGGGGTATTCACCACCGCGACCATCGAAGAGTATTAACTGGCCCGCCTCCTGCATCCGCAGGGCGCGCGCGAGGTGTTGGCTGGGGCCGGGCTCCAGGTCGAAACTGGATTCGGCCTGCAGCACTTGCCCCGCATAGATACGGGGAATGCGCATGGCCCAATCTTACTACAGACCCAGGTTCTTGTAGATGGTGCTGGTGGGCTCCACCTGGTTCATGGTGTAAAAATGAATACCTGGAGCACCCGAGTCGAGCAGCGTTTGACACAGTTGGGTGACAACCTCCAAACCGAATTTGCGGATGCTGTCCGTATCGTTGCCGTAGCTTTCCATGCGCTTGCAGATCCAGCGGGGAATTTCGGCACCGCAATTATGAGAGAAGCGGGCCAGGTTTTCGTAGTTGGTGATAGGCATGATGCCGGCATAAATTGGCTTATCGATTCCCGCTGCAGCGCACTGGTCCAAATAATAAAAGTAGGCCTCAACATTGTAAAAGTATTGGCTGATGGCACTGTTCGCGCCAGCATCCAGCTTGGTTTTCAGAAACTGGACGTCACTCTCATAGCTTTTGGATTCCGGATGGATCTCTGGATAGGCGGCCACTTCAATTTCAAAATGATCACCGCTGCGTTCGCGCACCAGCGCCACCAGTTCGCTGGCATGCACCAGTTGATTGGCTGTTCCCATACCTGACGGTATATCGCCCCGCAACGCAACGAGGCGCTTGATACCCAACGCTTTATAGGTATCCAGCAAATCGTTAACGGCGTCTTTGTCGTCTCCGCCGAAGCTGAGGTGGGGCGCTACATCGATGCCCGCCTCGCTCATGGCCGAGACAACACCCAGGGTTGCACCCCGGGTAGTGCCGCCTGCACCGTAGGTAATTGAGAAGAACTCCGGATTGAGCTCGTTAAGGGCTGTCGTGGTCATATTGAGCAGCTTGTCCTTGCCCGCCTCGGTTTTAGGCGGGAAGTATTCAAAGCTGATTCTTGGCTTGGCCACTCTTGCTCCTTAGTATTTGTAGCTATCTGGTTTGAAGGGGCCGTCCACGCTAACGTTGATATAGTCGGCCTGCTCTGAAGTCAGCTTGGTTAATACCGCACCAAATCCGCCAATCATGTGAGCCGCTACTTCTTCGTCGAGCTTCTTGGGCAGCACTTCAACGCACAGGGCCGCCGGCTTCATTTCCGGCTCGAGGTTGGCAAATTTGCGCTCGTACAGGTAAATCTGCGCCAGAACCTGGTTGGCAAAAGAGCCGTCCATGATGCGTGAGGGGTGACCCGTGGCGTTGCCCAGGTTGACCAAACGGCCCTCTGACAAAAGGATTAAATGATCGTTGGTGGCCTGGTCACGATAAACTTTGTGTACCTGCGGCTTTACTTCTTCCCATTCCCAGTTACGACGCATGAAAGCGGTATCGATTTCATTGTCGAAGTGGCCGATATTACATACCACAGCGCCCGGCTTCAGTGCTTTAAGCATGTACTCGTCGCAGACGTTGTAATTACCGGTAGTCGTTACCAGCAGATCCGTATTGCTGAGCAGGTCACTGTTGACGGACTCGTCATTACTCTTGTTGACGCCATCGATGTAGGGGGACACCACTTCAAAGCCGTCCATACAAGCTTGCATTGCACAAATGGGATCGACTTCGGCAACCTTGACGATCATACCTTCCTGGTTCAGGGACTGGGCAGAGCCTTTGCCTACATCACCGTAGCCGATCACCAGGGCTTTTTTGCCGGCCATCAGGTGGTCAGTGCCGCGCTTGATTGAATCGTTCAGGCTGTGACGACAGCCATATTTGTTGTCGTTCTTAGACTTGGTCACCGAGTCGTTAACGTTAACTGCGGGTACTTTCAGTGTGCCTGCTTCCAGCATTTCCTGCAGACGGTGGACGCCTGTGGTGGTCTCTTCAGTGATGCCATGAATGCTGTCCAGCATGCTGGGATATTTCTCGTGCAGCATGCCCGTCAGGTCGCCACCGTCGTCCAGGATCATGTTGGCATTCCAGGGCTGACCGTCCTTGAGGATAGTTTGCTCAAGGCACCAGTCGTACTCTTCCTCGGTTTCGCCTTTCCATGCGAATACAGGAATGCCCTCAGCTGCGATGGCAGCGGCAGCGTGATCCTGGGTAGAAAAAATGTTGCATGATGACCAGCGCACTTCAGCGCCCAGTGCGATCAGGGTTTCAATAAGAACGCCAGTCTGGATGGTCATGTGAATGCAACCCAGGATTCTGGCGTTTGCCAGTGGCTTGCTCTCGCTGTATTTCGCGCGCATTGCCATCAGCGCTGGCATTTCACCTTCGGCGATATCCAGCTCGCGACGACCCCATTGGGCCAGAGAGATATCGGCTACCTTGTAGTCTTCAGTTGTTACTATCTGTTGTGCTGTGCTCATTGCAATAATCCTTTCAGTTCAGTTTTAAAGGGCCGCTTTCAGCGCCTCTGCTTTGTCAGTGTTTTCCCAGGTGAAGTCTGCGTCCTCTCGACCAAAGTGGCCGTAGGCAGCTGTTTTACGGTAGATCGGACGTTTCAGATCCAACATTTCGATGAGGCCACGGGGGCGCAGGTCAAAGTGTTCGCGAACCAGTTCACCGATCTTGTCGTCAGACAGTGCGCCTGTGCCGAAAGTGTCGATGGATATCGAAGTAGGCTCAGCTACGCCAATGGCGTAGGAAATCTGGATTTCGCAGCGGTCTGCGAGGCCAGCGGCTACGATATTCTTGGCGACATAACGACCCGCGTATGCCGCGGAGCGGTCAACCTTGGAGGGGTCCTTGCCGGAGAATGCACCACCACCGTGACGGGCCATGCCGCCATAGGTGTCTACAATAATCTTGCGGCCAGTAAGACCACAGTCACCAACCGGCCCACCGATGATGAACTGACCCGTGGGGTTAATGTGGTACTGAGTGTTGGCATGCAGCCATTCTGCGGGCAAGGTTTCCTTGACGATCAGGTCCATCACCGCCTCGTGGATATCGGACTGGGCAATGTCAGGGTCGTGCTGGGTGGACAAGACCACGGCGTCAATGGCCACTGGCTTACCATTTTCGTAGCGCAGGGTGACCTGGCTCTTTGCGTCGGGACGCAGCCATGGCAGGGTGCCGTGCTTGCGAAGTTCAGCTTGTTTTTCCACCAGGCGATGGGAGTAGTAGATGGGGGCAGGCATCAGTACATCGGTTTCGTTGGTTGCGTAGCCGAACATCAGGCCCTGGTCACCCGCACCCTGCTCAAGGTGGGCACCTTCGCCTTCGTTAACACCCATGGCGATATCGTGTGATTGTTTACCAATGGCGTTAAGAACAGCACAGGAAGCGCCGTCAAAGCCGACGTCAGAACTGTTGTAACCAATCTCGAGGATGACATTGCGGACAACATCTTCCAGGTCGACATAAGTGGACGTGGTGACTTCGCCAGCTATCACGGCCATACCGGTTTTAACCATGGTCTCAACTGCAACCCGGGCATCCTTGTCATCCTTGATGATTGCATCAAGGATGGCGTCGGAAATTTGGTCGGCCATTTTGTCTGGGTGCCCTTCGGATACCGACTCCGAGGTAAAAATCGCATATTCACTCATGCTTTGGTTCCTTTATTTATGGGCGGCCGAAAAGGCGCACCTGTACTTGAAATCCGTTACGTTGTGCCAGATATACGCTGGCAATGTCTTTGAGTTCGGCCTCAGTGGCCCACTCGGTCAATTCTCCCGGGTCAAAGCCCAGCCACAAATCACCGCAGCTCTCTCGTGCCCAGCCCTGGTCGTGGTGACAAAGGTCGGTGACCAGTACCACCCCGCCGGGAGCGAGACTCGCGGCTGCATCCTTGAGGATCTGGCCCGGGTCGGGGGTGTGATGCAAAACCATGTTGATAACGACACAATCGGCTGAAAGCCGCGATAGAGCGGGGCTGCCGGTATCCCCGTGAATAAATTCGATATTACTGAGCTTCGCCTTGTTGACCCTGGCCTGGGCCTGCTCAAGCATGGCGGCCTCAATATCCACAGCGACCACCCGCTCGAAGCGGGGAGCGAGCTCCATCAGGAAGCTGCCGTCGCCGGGCCCGACTTCCAGTGCCAACAAGCGTTGGGTGATAGGAGCATCGCGCAATACTTCGGCTACGGTGCCTGCATATTGCTCATAGCTGGCGATCAGGTCCTGCTGCTGGCGAAATTTGTCAGCGTTGTGGCGAAAAAATGCACGAGAGTTTTCAACTCTTTGTCGGTACAGCGCCTGCACTGCGCGCTCGATTTCAACGGGTAATTCGATCTGGTCTGCAGCGTCGAGCAGGGCGCTCTGCAAGGGTTCAAGCTCTGGTCTTTGGCACAGCTGAGACCGGCGATAGAAAATTGAATTGCCTTCCCGACGAGTAGCGACCAGTGACGCTCCGGCCAGTATTTTCAGGTGATGGCTGAGCGCTGGCTGGCGGATCTCAAAAATAGAGCATAGCTCCGAGACACCAAAAGAATCCTCCCGCAAAACGCGCAGTATCTGCAAGCGCAGCGGATCAGCGCTTGCCTTACAGAAACTCGCTAGCTCGGCGGCCAGCAACGCCTGATCGGCTTGCGCAGTGGAACTTGAGGTTTGTGTAGCAGATAACATAGCGGCGCAGTCTAGCAGGAGAGTTAATCTATATCAAAATATTTTGATATAGATTTTAGGGGGGGTTTTGCTGCCCTGTACGCTTGGCTGTGCTTTAGAGAAGCATAAGGGCGTCAGAGCGACAATTTTCCCTTTGATTTGATTGCTGTTAGCGCCCTGTTACGCGAAAATAATGTCCCGTTTTTAACCAGCTCCCTCATTTTGGAGATAAGCATGTCGTCCAACCGTACTGAACTCGCCAATGCCATCCGTGCCCTGAGCATGGATGCGGTCCAGAAGGCCAATTCTGGCCACCCCGGAGCGCCTATGGGCATGGCGGACATCGCCGAGGTTCTCTGGAATGACTATCTCCAACACAATCCCGGCAACCCCCAGTGGCCTAACCGAGATCGTTTTGTGCTCTCCAATGGCCATGGCTCCATGTTGATCTATTCCCTGTTGCACCTGACGGGCTATGACCTGCCCATCGAAGAGCTGCAAAATTTTCGCCAGCTTCATAGCAAGACCCCGGGTCACCCAGAGTACGGCTATACCCCAGGTATTGAGACCACCACGGGCCCATTGGGGCAAGGTGTCAGTAACGCGGTCGGTATGGCGATTGCCGAAAAAGTACTGGCTGACCAATTTAACCGAGATGGTCACCAGGTCGTGGATCACTTTACCTATACGTTCCTCGGCGATGGTTGTCTGATGGAGGGCATTTCACACGAGGTATGCTCTTTGGCCGGTACTCTGGGCCTGGGCAAGCTGGTTGCCTTTTACGACGACAACGGCATTTCTATCGATGGTGAAGTTGAAGGCTGGTTTACTGATGACACACCCACTCGCTTCGCAAGCTATGGCTGGCAGGTCATTAATGATGTAAATGGCCATAGTTCTTCGGAGATCAAGGCCGCTATTGAAGCAGCTCGTCATGAAACCGCAAAACCCACTCTGATCTGCTGCAAAACAGTGATTGGTAAAGGCTCGCCTGGCAAGCAGGGCTCTGAATCCTGTCACGGTGCTCCGCTGGGTGGCGATGAGGTAGCGGCAACTCGCGTCGCATTGGCATGGCCGCACGACCCCTTTGTGATACCAGAGGATGTTTATGCCGGTTGGAATGCCTGCGAAAAGGGTTTAGCAGCCGAGCAGGCCTGGAATGAATCGATGGTGGCCTATGCCGGGGCTCACCCTGAGCTCGCTGACGAACTCAAGCGCCGTTTGGCGGGAGAACTGCCAGCGGACTTCAGTGACAAAGCGCAGGCATACATTGCCCAATGCCAGGCAGAGGGTGAAAGCGTGGCCTCCCGCAAGGCTTCTCAGAACTGCCTTAATGCCTATGGTCCTTTGCTGCCTGAATTGCTGGGCGGGTCTGCTGATCTGGCTGGCTCCAACTTAACCATTTGGTCTGGTTCCAAGGGCGTAACCAAAGACGATGCCAGCGGTAACTACCTCTACTACGGTGTGCGCGAATTTGGCATGGCTGCCATTATGAATGGCATCTCTCTGCACGGAGGGTTCATCAACTACGGAGCGACATTCCTGGTCTTCATGGAATACATGCGCAACGCCGTGCGCATGTCGGCCTTGATGAAAAAGCAGTCCATTTTTGTATTTACACACGACTCTATTGGTTTGGGTGAAGATGGTCCCACCCACCAACCGGTAGAGCAGGTGGCTTCCTTGCGAACTACACCTAACATGAATACCTGGCGCCCCTGCGACAGTGTGGAATCGGCAGTGGCCTGGAAGGCGGCCATTGAGCGACGTGATGGCCCCAGTTCGCTGGTATTTTCCCGCCAGGGCCTGCCCCATCAGGATCGTGATTCCAAGCAGCTGGCTGACGTTGCTCGCGGCGGCTATATCCTTAAGGCCTGCGGCAGTCTACCCGATGCCATTATTATTGCGACAGGATCTGAAGTCAGCCTGGCAATGGCGGCGGCAGAGCGACTGGAAGAGTCAGGGAAGCAGGTTCGCGTGGTTTCCATGCCCTGCACCGAGATATTTGACGCCCAGGATGCAGCCTATCGCGAGGCGGTGTTGCCATCGGATGTGTTCGCACGGGTTGCCGTGGAGGCTCTGCATGCGGACTACTGGTACAAGTACGTCGGCCTGGACGGGCGTATTATTGGCATGACCAGCTTTGGCGAATCGGCTCCCGCAGGCGAATTATTCAAGGAGTTCGGCTTTACGGTGGACAATGTTGTAGCCGCTGTTGAAGACGTGCTGATCGACTGAACTGGATTCGGCTTTGATACGACTGGCGATTAATGGCTACGGCAGAATAGGCCGCAGCGTTTTGCGGGCTCTGCAAGAGAGCCCGTTGCAGTCGTGTATGCAGGTAGTCGCCATTAATGAATTGGCCGACGCCAATACTGTCTTGCACTTGACCCGTTATGATTCCACACATGGGCGTTTTCCTGGCACATTGCAGGGAAATGAGCGGGAGCTGTTAATTGGTGAGCAGTCCATTCGTTTGTTGCGTAGCGCAGCAATCAATGGTTTGCCATGGGCCGAACTCGGGATCGATATGGTACTGGAGTGCACGGGTGCTTTCACTGACCGGGCGACGGCGGAGCAACACCTGCAACAGGGAGCGAGTAAAGTATTGTTCTCTCAGCCAGCTCAGGCAGATGTAGATGCTACCGTCGTATACGGCATCAACGAGGGAGATTTGCGAGCGTCTCACCGTGTCGTTTCGGCAGGTTCCTGCACTACCAATGGCATTGTGCCTGTCATTCAGGCGCTGACCGATGCCGTGGGAATTGAAAGCGGCACGATCACCACCATCCACTCGGCGATGAACGACCAGCCTGTTCTGGACGCCTATCATCACACTGATTTACGCAAAACACGCGCAGCCTCCCAGTCCATTATTCCCGTTGATACTGGACTGGCGCGGGGTGTGGAGCGTGTTTTGCCTGCGATGAAGGGCCGCTTTAGTGCGCAGGCGTTGCGAGTGCCTACGCTCAATGTCTCTGCCATGGATCTGACCATACAAACCCGGACCGACACGGATGTTACAACTATCAATCATGCTCTGAGCGAGGCAGCGCAAACCCGCTTTTCAGGCGTGCTGGGCTATACCGAAGAACTCCTGGCGTCTTGTGACTTCAACCATGACCTGCGTTCAAGCATCATCGATGCCAGCCAGACACGAGTGAGTGGTGCCCGCCTTGTTAAAGTGCTGACCTGGTTCGACAACGAATGGGCCTACGCTAACCGCATGCTGGATGTGGCGAATCACTGGACACGATTAAAGGAGACTAACTGAATGTCCTTGAAGGTAAAATTAATGCAGGACATGGAGCTGAAGGGTAAGCGGGTGCTGATCCGCGAAGACCTGAATGTACCCATCAAGGATGGAGCAGTAACATCAGATGCCCGCATCCGGGCTGCGTTGCCTACCATATTAGCGGCCAGGGAGGCCGGGGCAAAAGTGATATTGATGTCCCACCTTGGACGACCGACTGAGGGGGAGTTCGATGCTGCGTTTTCCATGGCACCGGTTGCTGAGCACCTCAGTGGATTATTGGATCAAAAGGTTTCTCTGGTTGAGGACTGGAAGCTGGGAGTGGAGCTCAATGATGGAGACGTCGCTTTGCTGGAGAACGTGCGCTTCAATCCAGGAGAGAAAAAAGACGACGAAAGCCTGGCCAAGGCTTATGCCGGCTTGTGTGAGATATTTGTGATGGACGCGTTTGGAACAGCGCATCGTGCCCAGGCGTCTACCCACGGAGTCGCCAAGTTTGCGCCGGTGGCCTGTGCCGGGCCGCTGCTCGCCGGAGAGTTGAGCGCGCTGGAAAAAGCCCTGGCTGAGCCAGCACGCCCGATGGTGGCTATCGTCGGCGGCTCCAAGGTTTCGACCAAGTTAACCGTTCTCGAAACCCTGTCAGATAAAGTTGATCAACTGGTTGTGGGCGGCGGTATCGCCAATACTTTTCTCGCCGCTGCAGGCAAGCCGGTAGGTAAGTCACTCTGCGAGCACGACCTGATTCCCGCCGCAAAGTCGCTTATGGAAAAAACCAGCATCCCGCTGCCGGTCGATGTGGTCACAGGTAAAGAGTTTTCTGAATCTACCGAGGCCGAACACAAATTGGCTGATCAGGTGGTTGAGGACGATATGATCTTCGATATCGGTCCGGAAGCTGCCGAGGACATTGCCACGATTCTCAAAGATGCGGGAACGATTCTTTGGAACGGTCCTGTCGGCGTGTTTGAGTTCGATCAATTTGGGGGAGGCACTGAAGCATTGTCGTTGGCCATTGCCGAGTCCGAGGCCTTTTCGCTTGCTGGCGGTGGTGACACCCTGGCGGCGATAGACAAGTACGACATTGCCGACAATATTTCATACATTTCCACCGGTGGCGGGGCTTTCCTGGAATACGTGGAGGGTAAGACGCTTCCCGCGGTTGCCGTGCTTGAAGCGCGCGCAGCCGACTGACATACAACAAAATCGCAGAGGTAACACACAATGGCATTAATCAGCTTACGCCAGTTGCTGGACCACGCCGCCGAGCATGACTACGGCGTGCCGGCTTTTAACGTTAATAATCTCGAGCAGACCCGCGCTATTATGGAGGCGGCAGACCAAACTAATTCTCCTGTCATCATGCAGGCCAGCGCCGGTGCTCGAAAGTATGCTGGAGCGCCTTTTCTGCGCGCTATGATGGAAGCTGCAATGAATGAGTTTCCCCACATCCCTGTGGTTGTGCATCAGGATCACGGCACCTCAGCTGCCGTTTGTCAGCGTTCTATCCAACTCGGTTTTTCCTCAGTAATGATGGATGGTTCTCTGGGCGAAGATGGTAAAACGCCAATGGATTACGATTACAACGTGGCTGTGACTCGCCAGGCGGTAGAATTGGCACATGCCTGTGGCGTTTCAGTCGAGGGCGAACTGGGTTGTCTGGGCTCGCTTGAAACCGGTGAGGCCGGCGAGGAGGATGGTATCGGTGCAGCAGGTAAGCTAACCCACGACCAAATGCTCACTGACCCGGAAGAAGCTGCTGAATTTGTAAAAGCCACCAACGTAGATGCCCTGGCGATTGCCTGTGGCACCAGTCATGGAGCTTACAAATTTACCCGTCCTCCCACCGGCGACATTCTGGCTATTGATCGCATCAGGGAGATCAACGCCCGTATTCCCAACACCCATCTGGTAATGCACGGCTCTTCGTCTGTACCGCAGGACTGGCTGGCAGTGATTAATGAGTTTGGTGGCGATATTCCTGAGACCTATGGCGTACCTCTTGAACAAATTCAGGAAGGCATTCGCCACGGTGTGCGCAAGGTCAATATCGATACTGACCTGAGGCTGGCTTCTACGGGAGCCGTGCGCCGTTTTCTTGCTGAAAACCCGGCTGAATTTGATCCCAGAAAATTTCTTGCCAGAACCACCGATGCCATGCGCGACATATGTATTGAACGCTATGAAGCTTTCAATACATCGGGAAATGCGGACAAGATTCGGGTAAAAAACCTGGACACCATGCATATGCTCTACGATGCGGGCGAGTTAACGCCGAAAGTGAACTAGGCCGCTGGTGGTGGGCATGCGTCCAAACACTGTCTTGTTGGTGCGGGCCTAGGGACAATGACTGAAGGTAAGTCTTTGGGTTCCGAAGCTCCATTTGCGAAACCTCAGGCGGACGCGGGGCGGGGCAATGCCCCAACACTTGCTGAGCTGAGCCATTTGAGGGATACCCTGCCAGCTTTTGCAGCCAGCACGGAGCAATCTTTCGAGCTCAACGAATACCTAAGATTTTATCAGCTGGATTTCTCAAAGAGGTACCCCGAGGCTGAGTATCACGCCGGTTTTAATTCATCGGGCGTTTTTCAGTTGATGACCCAGCGTTGGATATTGCCTGATGCCAGGGCCAATCTGGTACTCATTCATGGCTATTTCGACCATGCCGGGATCTATGACAAGCTGATTGCATACGGCCTTTCGCGGGGCTGCAATGTGTTGATCTTCGATCTTCCCGGGCACGGGCTATCATCCGGCGAACCTGCGGAAATTGATGACTTTTCAGATTACGGTAAGGCTATTGCAGCGGTAATTAGCGGTGCGGTCCTGCCCCCGTTGCCCACTTTCGGACTGGGGCAAAGCACCGGCTGTGCCGCATTGATCGAACTTGCGAGACACGGGCCCTGGCCTTTCTCAAAGACTGCTTTGCTCGCGCCCTTGGTTCGGCCTGCTGGCTGGACCGGCGTTAGTCTCGGGCATACCTTGCTGCATCGTTTCACCGATAGCCTTGAACGCAAGTTTAATAAAAACTCATCCGATCTTGGCTTTCTGGACTTTTTGCGTGCGGATCCTTTGCAATCGCACCGAGTGTCTCTGATTTGGATTGGCGCATTAAAACGGTGGCTCAAATCGTTGCCTTTCAAAAACCTTGGCGTGGGTCCTGCTTTGGTGATTCAGGGGCGCGAGGATGGCACTGTCGCTTGGCGCTATAACATGAAGGCAATAGCCCGGTTATTTCCAGATTGCAAAATCCACTACCTTGATGAGGCCGGGCATCAACTCGCCAATGAATCTCCCGCTATCAGAGAGCGCTATTACGCGATCCTCGACGATTACTTTTTCGACTAGTCGTTCGGCAGGCTACTGAGCAATTGCTGATAATTGGTGTTGCGTGGAGCCAACTGCACCAGCTGTTGAGCGTAAGCCCGCGCCTTCGCGTAGTCGCCTAGCTCGGCGCTGTAATTAGCGAGCGCAAGGAGGATCTGCTCGTCGCTGGGAAACTTGCGATTGAGTTTGTTGAGTTCAGTCACCGCTTGCCTTGGGTTGCCAAGGTCGTGCAGCGCGATGGCATAGACGAAGCGATGCCGGGTGCCCAGCGTTTCCAGAGCTGCCGCCTGGGCCAGATAATCCAGGGCCTTTTCCGAGTCGCCCGAGCGCGTTTCCAGCAAGCCCAGGGCATGGATGGTATTACCATTGTCGGGTGCCACAGCAAGGGCCTCGAGCAAAAACTTCCGGGCTTCTTCCTCTCGATTTTGCGCGCGTAACAAATCAGCCAGGTTTAAATAGGCCGCGACCAACTGCGGGTTAATCTCTATCGCCTCTTTGTAGGCTCGCTCTGCAGAAGGAGCATCACCACGATTGGAATAAAACAAGGCTAATTGCGAGAGCACGCCGGGCATATCCGAGTGTTGTTCATACACGGTGACATATTCTTTGAACAGCGTGCGCAGCCGGTTAGCCTCCTGTGCCTTTATCTGATCCAGAGGCACGCCTGCAAGGGCCTGTGCGACCTCCATCCTTACAGCGAGAACCGGGTCGTTTAACAACGGCGTTAGTAGCTGAAAGCGTTGTGGCAATGACAAAAACTGCAGTGAGCGTACGGTACTGGCGCGAATGATACTGTCATCATCATAAAGTAGGGCGGCCATTGTCTGGGTCGCCTCACGGCCTCCAGCCTGGCCCAGGGCTTCCATGGCGGTTGCGCGCCAGATGGGCGGCGCATTAGTGTCATTAGCCAGGGCGGCCAGGGAAGGCACAGCGCGTGCATCACCCTGATCGACGGCGGCAAAGCTGCGGGCCAGGTGGTTGCCAGTGTCACGAAAATTAACGCCCTGTTTACGTAAGGCATCCAGTGACCACGAGGCATCTTTATCCGTATGGCATTGGTTGCAGGCATTGGGTGTGCCCATAACCACGGACAAATCCGGGCGGGGTATGCGCATACTGTGATCACGGCGACGGTCTACACCCATGTATGTGCTTTCGGGCATATGACAGTTGGCGCAGCTTGCCCCCGTGCTGTTAACCGGATGAAAGTGGTGGTCCGGTGTGTCGTAGGTGGCAGCCTTGTGGCATTGGGCGCACACACCATTGCCTGTGGCCCTCAAGGCATTGCTATGTGGCTCATGGCAATTGGAGCAAACGACGCCTGCCTGGTGCATTTTGCTTTGCACGAAGGAACCGTAAACATAGACCTCATCAAGAATCTGGCCATCGTAGTGATAAAGGGGCGATTGAAGCATGGACAGGCGATGAGTATCGAGCAGGTCGGCGCCATAGTGGTAATCGCCTAGCGTGCCTCGGCGGCTGTGGCAGCGACCGCAGGCATCAATTTGGGCGCGAGACTGGAGGGGCTCGGTGCGGCGGGCAATTGACTCGCCTGGCGGAAAAATCCAGTCTCCGCGCTGGGCAAAGTCAGTCGCAAATCCACCGCCTGGCACACCCGCCAGTTGTTCGGTCGCTGCGAGCTCAAGGTGTTTACCGCCGGGCCCATGGCAAGCTTCACAGCCAACGTCGATTTCCGCGTATTGAGTATCGAAGCTTCGAGATTCTCGATTGTAATTCTTCTGCAGGTCTGTGCTGTGACATTCTGCGCAGCGCGTATTCCAGTTCTGGTAGGGGCCAGTCCAATGGAGTGGGTCCTTAAAGTCTATCGGTTCGTTCGGGTATAGGTGATACCAGCGCTGACCGCCTTCACTGGCCGGCCGCGCATCCCAGGCAATGGTCAGTGACTGCAGGCGACCGCGCGACAAGGGAAGCAGATATTGTTGAAGTGGGTACACGCCGAAGACATAGGCCACCTCAAAGTCTGTTAGCTTCCCGTCCTCGCCATCGGTGCGCACCATGTACTTGTCACCGTCTTGGTAGAAGCGTGAGGTAACACCGTTGTAGGTAAATTCGGCATTGTTAAAGTCGGCCAGCACGGTGTCCGGTCCGGGCAGCTGCATGGCCAGGTCATGGTGCGATCCCTGCCAGTTGCGATGCTCGTCGGCATGGCAGTCCTGGCAACTGGCAGAGCCAGTAAAGGTGTTTCCAGCCGCGAAGCTGGAAGCGCCGGTTAAACACAGCGCCAGGAGCAGGAGTCGGATCAACAAAGTATTCGGCCTTACGTGGATGCAGGGCCACACATTAACTCAAGCGAGCATTCAGCCCAAGTCCGGGGCGCTATAACCTGCCCAATGGTGGTATGGACAGCTTGCCGACAGCTTTCTATGATGCGGCTTTGCTAGCTACTTCTGGCATCAGCTGATCAAGGTGTGTGATGAAACTTGGAATTTTGAAGACTGACGCGGTGCGCCCGGAATGGGCTTCGAACTTTGGGGAATACCCGGACATGTTTACCGCACTATTGGGGCGCGTTGATTCCAGCCTTGAATTCGTTACCTATGACGTGGAGGAGGGGGAATACCCGGGCGACGTCGATGAGGTCGATGCCTACCTTATCACCGGAAGCAAGTCCTCGGTTTACGACGATAAACCCTGGATTGCAACGCTGATGGACTTTGTTCGCACGCTGGACGCCCGCAAGAAAAAAGTCGTGGGCATTTGTTTTGGACATCAAATTGTTGCCCATGCCCTGGGCGGTAAGACTGCGAAGTCTTCTAAAGGTTGGGGGGTTGGGCGCCATACGCATCGATTTGATGCGATACCAGCCTGGCATGATGGAGGTGAGTCCGATTTTGATATTCTGGTCAGTCATCAGGACCAGATTGTGGAAAATGCGAACGGCGCCACCGTACTGGCAAGCAGCGACTTTTGCGAGAATGCGGTGGTTCAGTTAGAAGACCACATCCTGACTTTTCAGGGTCACCCGGAGTTTGTCTCCGGATATTCCCGGGAAATTATGGAGCTTAGGCGCGAGGCGATCGGCGAGAGCGTCTATGCCAATGGCGTCGCCTCACTGTCAAAGGAGGCTGAAGGCGACCGTGTCGCTCGCTGGATCGTGAGTTTTCTGAGGGGCTGAGTTATTCGCCTTTGGCTTTGCGCTGCATAGTGTCGAGGTAGTCGTCTAACTCCTGATCGTTGGCGAACACTGCCATATCGGGTAACGCCTTCAAAATTTCAAAAACCTTGTCGATATGGGGCTTGCGATTGGCTGCGGCCAGTTTGCGACCGCTGCTTTTAGTCTGCTTTGCCGCTTTAAAAATTACTCGCAGGCCTGCCGAACTGATGTAATCCAGGTCTTTCATATCCAGTACAGTAAGCTCATGCCCTGCCGCAACAACGTCTTGCAGGCGCAGCTCGAAGGCCGGCGCAGTGTCGGTGTTGAGTGCTCCAGCCAAAGCAACCCTGGCGACAGAGTTCTCTTCATCAATGGCGACGGTGGTGGTCAGGTCCATGGTGTTGCTGCCTCTATTGTTCGGTGTTTAAGCAGGGGGCTCAGTGCCGCTTCCTGTTATACCCTTTTCCACCCGGAGGATATTGTAGCCATTCTCCCGACGGTAGCTCTGTCGATCCGTAAGCTGGGTGATTAAGTGTACACCAAGCCCGCCGATCTCTGCAGAGTCGATATCGGCTCCCAATTCTGATCGATGACCGTCCTCGAACGGATTAAAGGGTTTGCCCTGATCGCGAGCCTCCAGCGCTAACGAGCCTGCTGTTACCGTCACCGTTAACCCCAGCAGTTCACCCGCCTCAAGCCCGGCATATTTTTGGACATTGGTAACTATTTCTTCAGCGACAAGATCGAATTCCATTATCGACTCTGGAGCCACTTTCCATTGTTCGAGCGTAGCTTCCAGCCAGGCCTGCACGCGCCCCGTGAGCCCTGTCCCAAGTTGAAAACTCTGATTCTCAATTTGCTTAGTCGTCGAGGGATACTGAAGCAACAGCAGGGTAATATCGTCGGATTGCGGAAGGTCACCCGTGTGCATGTCTACCGAATTGAAAAGTAGCAACCCCGCGTCTTTTACAGGCAGTTCGCCACAGGCCTGTAGTTCGCGATTGAAGCGGTCGACGCCGTACATTTCTTTTTTATCGTTGAATGCCTCATCAATGCCATCGGTATAAACGGCCAACCGATCGCCTTTCAATAATTGCAAAACGTTAATGGGGTAGACCTGATCCTCTGCCAGGCCCAGCGCGGGACCTGTTTCCTGGGCAACTGTCACCACTTCGCTAGCGCGTAATAAACTCGGGGCCGTATGACCGGCGCTGGCAAATCGCATTTGGCCACTGCTAATGTTGAGTACGCCCAAAAACAGAGTCACAAACATGCAGCTGTGATTGTCGCGTTCCAGGGCATTATTGAGTTCAGCCATTGCCTTGTCTGGCGGAGTAGCAGTGCCGGCAAGTTGCTGGATGAGGCTTATTGCGCGAGCCATAAACAAGGCTGCCGGAACCCCCTTGTCAGAGACATCTCCAACGGCAACAAAAAGATGAGTGTCACTTTGAAAATAAGTGTAGAGATCACCGCCGACTGTTTTCGCGGGCCTTACTTTTGCCCACAGATCAATACCATTTTGTTGCCAGAGGGCCTCGCCGGAGCCTGGAAGCATGGACATCTGTATATCTCGTGCGGCGGTTAGCTCGCCTTCCAGTCGGCTGCGGTTCGCGGTCGCTGTTTCAAGGTCACCGATATAGGCTTTGAGGTCCTTGTTCATGCTGTTAAAAGAACGTACGAGTCGAGAAACTTCATCCTTGCCCCTGGCCTGCGGCAGGGCTACGTCCATTTCGCCTCTGGCCATGTGCTCGGTGGCGATACTGAGTTGCTGAAGGGGTCGGGTGAGGCGAGAGATTAGCAGGTAGACCGTTATCGCCATTAACAGCAAGGTTACCGCCCCCAGAATGAAGGTCTTTACCTGATACTGATGCAGGGGAGAAAGGACCTCTTGCTGGTTGTATACGAGCCCAATGGGCCACCCTGTGGTCTTCAGGCGGCCCAGGCGAATGGTGCAATGACCCTCAGACTCAGGACACGGAAAGTCATAGGTGCTGGGTTCCCCGCGCAGGGCCTGACTGAACATTTGGTGCCAACGGTCGAGGTCAACGCCCCGGTATGAAATTTCTGAGTAATGTTTCATCACCCTGGACTGACTGCGTGTGTTCATCATCAGCCCCTCTTTGCTGAACAGCAGGCTATAGCTGCTTTCACCCAGGTGGAGTTGCCCTGCAACACGCTGCAAATCAGTGAGTGCAACGTCAGCAGTAACGACAGCATAAGCAACTCGATTGCCCTTATCGTCGATACGATAAACAGGGACCGCAAAGGTAGTCATGTTCACTTCGCCACCACCGGTGTCAAAGTAAGGCTCTGTCCACAGCGCTTTGCCTGCGGCGATCGGGGTTGAGTACCAGGGTTGCTTTTGGTAATCGGCACCGGCGCCCGCGAGGTCAGCATAGCTGACAGTTCCGTTGTCAACGTAGTAGTAGGGGGCAAAGCCTCTGGCGTCTTCGGTAAATTTAGAATTAACGGCAATAGCAGCGCCAAAAATTTCGTCGTTATTGACTACCACGTCGCGCAGCATCTGCTGCAATCCCTCATGGCTGTACTCCTGTTGCTCCAGGATACGACCTAACAATCCAGTAGTGGCTTCAATACCGTTGAGCCAATTTTCCATGTCGCTGACGGCTACGCCGATTTCCACCAATGCCTCTTCATTCAACCGGGTGAGTAGCTCCTGGCGAGACAGCCGATAGTCCAGCAGCATGCCGCCGCCCATGATTACTGCTAACGCCAGAGTCAGCAGAACAATCAGTCGCGTCGTGATGCTATTTTTCATTGCTGGATCACCAGCTACCAATATTCTCCATGGATGCCCAGGGTTCTTGGGCGGGCAAAGACTCGCCTTCCTGTAATAGCTCGATAGAAATACCATCCGGTGAGCGGACAAAGGCCATGTGGCCGTCCCGCGGTGGTCGATTAATGACTACGCCTTTGTCCAGCAGGCGTTGGCAAGTGTCATAGATGTTATCCACCCGGTAAGCCAGGTGTCCGAAATTGCGGCCGCCGGAGTAGGTTTCTTCATCCCAGTTCCAGGTAATTTCGACACAGGGACTGGCATCTTTTTCGGCGGTCCCCAGATCGCCGGGTGCAGCGAGAAAAACCAGGGTGAAGCGCCCGGCATCACTGTCGTAGCGGTTGACTTCGACTAGCCCAAGCTTGTCACAGTAAAAGTCCATGGTTTCGTCCAGGTTACGTGCGCGTACCATGGTGTGCAGGTATTTCATATTCGGGCCTCGAAGTGGCAGCTAAAGAACACGGGGTGCGATGCATCCCGTGTTCCATGGTAGGAGTGTGGTGGCGGGCTGACAAGCCCGCTGTTAAGCGGCTTTTGTGCTGCTTGCCGCCTGCTTGCCGGCCAGGCGACCTGAGAAGGTCGCATCACCGACTGACATGCCACTGGAATAACCCTCGGCACGGCGTACGATCCCGCAGGCGGTTCTGCCCGCAGCGTAAAGGCCGGGAATGATCTGTCGTTGTGGGTCAACCACCTGGCCGGTGGGCAATGTATCCAAGCCACCCAGGGTAAACCAGGGGACGAAACAGCCCCTGCCCGGGGTGATGTCCAGGGCGACTAGTGGTGCCTCCAACGGCTTAAGCCATTGAGAGGCCTTATGGTATTGGCTATCCTCACCGGTGACACAGTCCTCGTTATAGAGGTCAATAGTCTGTTGCAGGCTACCTTTTCGCAGGCCCAATTCATCTTCGAGCTCAGTGACTGATTCGCCGGTGCCAGCGATGGACGCGCCGAGGAAGTTCATTTTTTCGTAGCTGCCATAATCGTCAACAGTGACGATAAAATACAGACGATCGCCTTGTTGCTGCAGCGCTGCATGACCGAGACGGGCGTGGTAGACGTCTTCATTAATAAAGCGTTGTGCCTTGTCATTAATTGCGATGCCGCAGGTCATGCTGGCGGGCGGGTAGTAGGGGATGCTGATGAAGCCTTCATGCATGTTGATAGCAGCTCCGCCTACCGACATACCCATCTGGATGCCTGATCCGGTATCTCCGGGGTTGCCGATGGGCTCAGTGCCCTGGGTTAACATTGGTGCATATTTCTGCACCATTTCTTCGTTCATGTTGAACCCGCCAGCACACAGTATGACGCCCTGGCGGGCTCTTACATTAATCTCTTTTTGGTCCTTGCGAATAACCAGGCCAACGACAGCGCCCACATCGTCGATGATGAGTGTTAGCGCCCGGGTCTCGTACTCCACCGAAATATGGTCACGTTTGTCGACATTTGCGGTAACGATCTTCATGAACAACGGCCCACCGTTGTCGCCCTCCACATAAAGATTGTGGCCTCTGGGGCAGGGCTTGGCGTGCTCCACAAAAGGATAGGCCTTCTCGCTGCCCGTGTAGAGCAGGCAATCATCGGTCAGGCACATAATGGCCCGTTCTTCGTGAAAGCTATCCTTGAAGGGCACACCCAGGTCTACCAGCCAATCGAAATGTGCTGCACTGTTCTCACAATAGTTGCGAATTTTGACTTCATCGGCCTGGGGGCCGGCGGACATCATCATGTAGGTGAACATGTCTTCGGTGCTGTCATCGAAGCCACAGGCTTGCTGTACTCGAGTGCCACCACTGCCGCCCATATAGATTTCCGCGCTGGACATGGCGGTAGAGCCGCCACTGGCGCTGGCCAGCTCAAAAATGATTACTTCTGACCCGGCATCAGCCGCCTCGATGGCTGCGCAACCGCCTGCGCCTCCAAAGCCGACGATGGCTACGTCGGTTTCCATGTCCCACTGGGCGACATCGCGGCTGTGACGGGGTTGTGACGGGTTGGTCTTGCTTTGCTCGGTCATAACTTATCTGGCAGTGGCCATGGGGCCTCAGCATCCACTTCGCTATATCGGACCGTCGATTAAACCGGCTCCCCGGCAGGCTGACAACTGTCACTGGGGCCATCGGGGACAACATTTTGTACACGGGACTGCTTTTTCTTCCGAAATGCGCGCTGGCCTGGGTTACAATCTTTGGCTTTTGTCAGAGTTGTACAAAATATGTGGTTCAAAAATACCCGAGCGTTTCGCCTAAGCACCCCTTTTGCCCTTTCTCCCGAGGCTCTGGGAGAAAAGCTGGAACAGCGCGCCTTTGAGCCCTGTGCGAAGTCACAGGCATTGTCTATTGGCTGGGTCGCCCCGCTGGGGGACGGTTCAGAAGCTTTGGCACACGGAGCGGGCGGCCGGTTGTTGATTAAGCTCAAGCGCGAAGAAAAATTACTGCCTTCTACCGTCGTGCGCGAACAGCTGGAAGAGAAGGTGGCTGTTATCGAATCTGCGCAGGCGAGAAAGGTTTATCGTAAGGAGCGCCTGACCCTCAAGGATGAGATCGTACAGGATTGCCTGCCCCGCGCCTTTAGCCGCTCCTCAGCGGTTTATGCGTATATCGATACGCGCACCAACTGGGTGTTTGTTGATGCCGCCAGCGCGGCCAGGGCCGAGGAGTTACTGAATTTGCTCCGTGAGTGTATCGGTACGTTCCCGGTGATACTGCCGCAGGTTAACAATGCCCCTTCCGCTACCATGACTGGGTGGCTGGCTCATCACAACCTGCCCGATGATTTTGCGCTTGGTGAGGAATGTGAACTGCGTGAGTTGGGAGAAGAAGGCGGCGTGGTGCGCTGCCGCGGCGTTGATTTGTTGAGTGAAGAAGTGGAGACTCATCTCAATGCGGGTAAGCAGGTGGCTCGCCTGGCCTTGTTCTGGGATGAACGGGTAAAGCTGGTTCTGGCCGAGGATCTTTGCTTGCGTCGCCTCAAGTTTAGTGAGGAGTTGATGAAAGAGAACGAGGAAATTCCTGAGGCGGATAACGCCGCTCGTCTGGATGCTGACTTTGCTTTGATGTCCGATGCAGTTTCTGAACTGCAAGATCGTGTGATTGCCATCTTTGGCGGCGAGGCCGAATAAAAGCCTATGGTGCGCCCGGATACTGAAGATTATCGCGCGCTGTTTCTTGCGGATGCGCCGATGATGGATTTGCGGGCCCCAATCGAATTTGAAAAAGGCGCATTTTCCTGCGCGACAAGCCTCCCCCTGATGACCGACGATGAGCGTGCGCAGGTGGGAACTTGCTACAAGCAACAGGGACAAGACGCAGCCATAGCGCTGGGGCATAGCATCGTAAGCGGGGAGTTAAAAGACCGGCGATTGCATGCCTGGTCTGAATTTGCACGCAGCCATTCCCAGGGCTATGTTTACTGCTTCCGAGGGGGGTTGCGATCGCAAACCGTCCAGCGCTGGCTGCAGGAGGCAGGTATTGAGTACCCGCTGGTTCGCGGCGGTTACAAGGCCATGCGCCGTTTCCTGATTGATGAGCTTGAGCGGTCTGCAGCTTCAGCTGACTTCGTGCTTATTGGCGGCAAAACCGGAACCGGCAAAACACGGGTTATTTGGGACATACCACGCAGTGCTGACCTTGAAGGACTGGCGAATCATCGCGGCTCCAGCTTCGGTCAATTACCTCAACCACAGCCAAGTCAGATTGATTTTGAAAATGCGCTGTCGATCGTTCTTCTGAAACTACTCGATCAGTCTGGCGAACGTATTTTTTTGGAAGATGAAGGCAAACTGATCGGCCGTGTCTGCGTGCCGGATGTGTTGCAGGCGAAAATGGCGAACGCGCCCATGGTCTTGCTGGAGCAGAGCCTTGATGAACGCATTGATGTGGTGATCGAAGATTACATTGTCGATCTCGGAGGGCGCTATCAGCAGTTATACGGCGAACAGGGAGCGCAGCTGCACGCCGAGAAACTGCAGGCCGACCTGTTAAAGATTCGAAAGCGCCTTGGTGGTGAGCGTCACCTGCAAATGAGCGAGGTGATGGCTGATGCGTTCGATCAACAGCATGCCCAGGGTCAGCTGGAAGGTCATCGACAGTGGATCGGTTTTTTATTGCAGGAATATTACGACCCTATGTACGAGTACCAGTTTGAACAGCGCGCCGGTGAGCTGCTGTTTCGGGGTGATCGCAAGGCAGTGTTGGCCTGGGCGAACAGTCGCTAATGCAAGCGCAGCCGGAACTGATGCAAGACCTGGTCCTGGTTGGCGGCGGTCATACCCATGCGCTGGTGCTGCGGATGTTAGCCATGGATCCAATAGCGGGCTTGCGAATTACCCTGATTTCACCTGCCAGTCATACGCCGTACTCTGGCATGCTCCCTGGCCTGGTTGCAGGCCACTACGGCTTCGAGCAAACCCATATTGATCTCACTCGCTTGTGCCAGTGGGCGGGTGTGCGTTTTATAGAATCCGAAGTGACGGCACTGGATCCCCAAAAGAAGCGGTTAAGCCTCGCCGGTCGGCCTGGCATCGAGTATGACCTGGTGAGCCTGGATATTGGCTCACAGCCAGAGCTGGATTCGGTACCGGGTGCCCGTGAACATTCGATATCCGTCAAACCTGTTTCAGGACTGTGGCAGCGCTGGCACCAGCTGAGCCCCATCCTCGCTGGGCAGAATGAGCCTAAAAGTATTGGTGTGGTCGGTGGTGGTGCCGGCAGTGTGGAACTGGTCCTGGCAATGGCCCACGCCCTTGCCGGCCGCACTGTGAATATAACGCTGTTTTGCGGCGCTACCGAGGTGTTGTCGGGCTACAACCGCGGTGCAAGGTCTGCGGTGATGTCAGCCTTGCAGCGTCACGGTATCAAGCTGCTTGTTAATAGCAGGGTGAGCGCGGTGAATAACCGTTCGCTCGCCATCGCTGACGGCTCCAGTCATCTTTTTGATGAGCTGTTCTGGTGTACTGGCGCGTCTGCAAGCCCGTGGGTGGCAGCCAGTGGTCTTGGCTGTGATGATCGTGGATTTTTGCAGATCACTGATACTTTGCAGTCTGTCGATGATGAATGTGTCTTTGGTGTCGGTGATATTGCCACTCAGGTCAATCACCCGCGGCCCAAGGCAGGGGTTTATGCAGTGCGACAAGGGCCGGTGTTGGCACACAATTTACGCGCAAAGCTGCTGAACAAGAAGCTTAAGCAACATCGACCACAGCAGCGCTTCCTGTCGCTGGTTTCATTGGGCGACCGGCGGGCTGTGGCCGACCGGGGGCCACTTTCTGCAACCGGACACTGGGTTTGGCGCTGGAAAGACCGCATCGACAGGGAGTTTATGGGCCGCTTTGAGGATCTTCCTCACATGCCAGAAAGTGGCAATGGAGATGTCATCCCGGGCGCCTTTGATGCGACAGCGAAACCTCACTGCGGCGGCTGCGGTGCGAAAATAGGAGCCACAGGTTTGTCTGCAGCACTGTTGCAGTTGGCAACGGACTATCCCGGCCTCTCATTGCCGCCAGGGGAAGGAGACGATGCTTCCCCAATTCCAGGCGCAGGGAATCAGCCTCTTATCCAGAGCCTTGACGTCTTGCGACAGATTACAGCAGACCCCTGGCTAATGGGACGCATAGCCGCTAACCATGCACTCAGCGATCTTTATGCCTGTGGAGCGCGTCCTGTGTCTGCGTTGGCTGCCCTCACCTTGCCATTCGCCAGAGGCAGTCTTCTGCAGCGCGAACTGGAGCAAATTCTCGCCGGTGCCCTGCATGAATTCTCGCAAGTCGAATGTGTTTTGACCGGCGGTCATAGTATGCAGGGTCCAGAATTGCAGATCGGCTTTGCAGTTAACGGCAGGGCTATGCAAGCGTCAGCCGGATTCATGGACAAGCGGGGCGCCGAGCCAGGCAACGTCCTGATCCTGACTAAGCCGCTGGGTACGGGTGTCCTGTTTGCGGCACATATGCAGCAACTGGCCGATGGTCGTGATATTTCTGCGGCACTAGAGATGATGCTGCAAAGCAACGCCGCAGCTGCTGGTCTGGCCCTTGCGCAAGGCGCGACGGCCTGTACCGATGTGACCGGTTTTGGGTTAGCGGGGCACCTGCTGGAGATGCTTACAGATGACCAGCAAGCGACGCTTCATCTGGGTTCATTGCCACAACTTCCTGGTGTTGCCGAGCATTTGGCCGCAGGCGTGCGCAGCACGATGCATCAGGCCAATGCAGCATCTGCGCTGGTATCGATGGATGCCGGTTTACTTTCGGGAGTCTCCGGCGCTGAAGTTTTGTTTGACCCGCAAACCAGTGGAGGTCTGCTTATCGCAGTGGAGGCTACCGCAGCAACAACGCTGCTGGAAGCATTGTCCGAGGCAGGATGCGAGCAAGCTGCAGTGATTGGCGAAATTTCTCAGCGACCTGCGGGGGCATCGGTAGCTGTGGTTATCAGTTAGCTGCCGTGCTCCGGCTGACGATGTTGATCACCTCACCTCGTCCGCTACGAATTTATCGAGTGCATCTCCCTGTAGTCGGTAACCGACCCATTCGCTCATTGGAACAGCACCACAGGCCTCGTAGAACTTGATCGAAGGTTCGTTCCAGTCCAGTACGTTCCACTCGAATCGACCACAACCCTCGTCAACGGCCAGTTTCGCAAGGTGTCGAAGTAGCGCTTTACCGGCACCGTGTCCGCGAGAGTCCGGTGAGACATACAAGTCCTCCAGAAAGATCCCATACTTTCCCAGCCAGGTAGAAAAGTTGTAAAAATAAATGGCGAAGCCAACCGCTTCCCCGTCCATCTCACAGATCAGCGGATAGGCCCGCGCGTTATCGCCGAACAAAGCCTCGCGAAGCATGACCTCGTCGGTAGTAACTTCATCCAGGGCCTTTTCATAAATGGCCAGTTCACGGATAAAATGAAAGATCAGGTCGACGTCAGCAGACGTGCCTTTACGGATATGAATAGTCGCCATGTCAAAGTCGCTTTAGTTGTTTGTCGTGTATGCGTCCGAGGGTCACGAGAGCCGCTATAGCGCCAAACAGCGCCATCGCCATGTCAGTCTGAGTATCCCACTGGTAGCCTTGGGTGCCAAGAAAGGCTTCTGCCGAACTGCCCATTATTACCGCGGCAAGCCATTCTAGTAATTCGTAGAACGCAGAAAAAGCCAGGCAAAAGCACACAATAATAAAATTGCGCCAGAGCGCACTGGCTATTACACGTTTGCGGATCAGTAGTTCCCTGGCAATCACTGCAGGAACGAAACCCTGAGTGAAATGCCCGAGTTTGTCGTAGTTATTGCGTTCAGCGCCAAACAGGCCGTCAAATAGCGGGACCTCGGCGTATGTGTAGTGACCTCCGACCATCAGGATTAAACAGTGAATGAGGATGAGGCCATAGAGCAGAGGTGTTAAGGGAAAGGTATGACGGGTTCCCGCTAGTACTAATAAACCAATGATTGCCGGCGCTACTTCGAGCGCCCAGGTGATCGGCTCTTTTGGGTTTATAGCAGACCAGGCGAGCGTAATCAGAAATGCAGCCAGCCAGAGAAAGCGCATGCGGAATTAGTCCCGGTCCCAGTAACGGGTCATTTCAAGATACAAAAAGGAAGCGCTCCAGGTAATCAGTACCAGCCCAGTCAAAGACTCCAATCCCGTCAGATAGCGAAGGTCACCAATAGGCTCGATGTCACCCATGCCAAGGGTGGTATAGGTGGTGAAGGAAAAATAGACGCAGTCCATTAGGCTACCTTCAAAATTCCCGCGAAACTCGCCCCATCCGGGCCTGTGGTGCATCCAGTAATACGAGAGGGCGAAAATCCATACTTCAGCGGCGTGCGCGCTTAGCGCGGCGAATACGCCTAGAACAATCCTGAACCGGTGGCGGATTTTGAGTTGCGGCATGATGATCGTGAAACGGTATAAAAACTCGTAGTGAATCACGACGACGAGTGCAATAACGATCATATTGACGATGAAAACTGTGAGCAACCCGCTGGACTCCGCGCTGTAAATTGACGGTTAAGTTACCACGGTTTGCGTCGGCATGCAGTGCGTCAGCACCACCGTCAAAAAGGTGGTGTGAGGCGTCGCACAGGGGAGCAAGGCGAGACCAGGTGCAGCTAATTTCGCGTTTTTGTGCGCCTTTGGCGCACAGGGTCATCAGGTTGGCGCAGACAGCACTCTCCAGAGGTCCTGCTCATTGGCACTATGTGTCCATACCAACCTGAGGCGACCAAGCCACGAGGGGAACAAAGATGAGAACTAAGAAATTGATACAGGTACTGGCACTTTCGGTCCTTATTGGCAGTACCGGTGCCTGGGCTGCTCAGGGTGAAAGTAATGACTTTATGCAAAAAGTCAGGGCTGACGAAGCTTATGAGTTAGATGAGAGGAAGTTGGAAGCGTCCGCCAGCGGATATTACATAGCGCTTTCCTGATTGCACAGATCGTGGGTTTCGCTGGAAGTCTGGCTGCCAACAATTAATCAGTCGGCTTGCGATAAATAGAAAGTCGGACTCTCACCGCATGGCCCCGCAGGGCTATATGTATGGTATTGCAGAGGGGTCTTGATGAAAGATGGTGCCCAGAGACAGAATCGAACTGCCGACACGGGGATTTTCAATCCCCTGCTCTACCGACTGAGCTATCTGGGCGTAATCGGGGTTCGCGAGAGGCGCGTATTAAACCCGTATGACTTGCCCGAGTCAAGCGTGTTTGGCCGATGCAAGTGCTTCATTCAGAGGGTGCTACGTAGCCTTCAGCCTGGTCGTAATCTTCACCCGCAAGAAACTTGTCCATTTCCTGTTGCAGGTACTTCCTGGCATCAGGATCTGCCAGCGACAGGTGCTTCTCATTGATTAACATCGTCTGGTGGGCCTGCCAAGCCTGCCAAGCCTTCTTGGAAACATGATCAAAAATATCCTGGCCTTTAGGCCCTGGATAGGGAGCTGCATCCAGCCCTTCCAGTTCTTCCTGATACTTTTTGCAAAATACGGTGCGGGCCATGTTGTTACTCCTGTGCCTCGTTATGACTGGCTAGTTGCTGTAGTAGCCCCACTACCGGGGCCGCTAAACCAATTTGTGGCGGTTGGCGCACGTTATACCAGAGCTGCCGGTTGGCTTCCATAACTTGCTCTGACTGAAAATCCAGTTGAATCAATAGGGGTTCGATATCCAGGTGGTAATGGCTGAAGGTGTGTCGAAAGATCGGCCAGGGTTCAACGTAAGCAGGGGGACGACCCGTGCGGTCGATGCACCAGTCGGTCTCGTTCACATTATGGGCCTCAGGAAAGCACCAAAGCCCGCCCCATATGCCGGGGGCAGGGCGTTTTTCCAACCAGAGATCCCCCATGCTGTCGCGCAGCATCAGGAAGCGCGTAGACTTTATCGGAGTTACTTTTTTTGGCTTTTTACCCGGGTAGTCTAGTTGCTTAGCGTCGCAGCGAGCGCTGCAATCCTCAAAGAGTGGGCAACTGTCGCACTGCGGCGACGAGCGAGTGCATACGGTGGCTCCAAGGTCCATCATTGCCTGGGTAAAGTCGGCACTGCGCGTATAAGGCGTATACTGTTCGGCGATCTCCCACAGCCTGTTATGCACCGCTGTCTTGCCGGGCCAGCCGTCTACCGAACGATAGCGCGCCAGCACGCGCTTGACGTTGCCGTCCAGTATCGCGGCGCGCTTGCCATAAGAGATACTGACAATCGCCCCTGCTGTGGACCTGCCAACACCTGCTAACTGACAAAGCTCATCCACCTCTTCTGGAAATTGCCCATTCAACTCCTGGCAAACGTACTTGGCCGCTTTGTGTAAGTTTCGGGCTCTGGCGTAGTAACCCAGCCCTGTCCACAAATGCAGCACCTGGTCCTCGTCCGCTTGGGCAAGCCTGTCAACGGTTGGAAACGCAGCCATGAAACGAGCGAAATACGGAATTACAGTTTTGACCTGGGTCTGCTGCAGCATGATTTCCGAGACCCAAACCCGGTAGGGCGTGGTGTCGCGCTGCCAGGGAAGGTCGTGACGGCCATGCTGGTCGAACCAGCCAAGTACACGCTTGGAAAAATCTGTAGCCATGGTTGGGCAATGCTTCCTTTGTAGGGCTGGATTGGCTTCTTTGCCCCAAGGCGATTCAAAGCGGTTCGGATGTGTTGGCTCAGAGGGTACTTTGAGGACGGTATTATCGCCAGTGAATTCAGGGGTCTATTCCCTTATAATGGCCGCCGTCTTTGGGGGCAGGCCCCGAACATCGACTCATTTGGAGTGCAAAATGGCTGAGCGCAAGGCCACAGTTGAACGCAACACGCTGGAAACCCAGATCACTGCTTCCGTTAATCTGGACGGCAGCGGTTCGGCACACTTTGAAACAGGGATACCTTTCCTGGAGCATATGCTGGACCAGATTGCGCGTCACGGCCTGATTGATCTTGATATCCACGCCAAGGGCGATTTGCACATCGACGATCACCACACCGTGGAAGATATCGGCATTACCTTGGGTCAGGCGTTTGCTCAAGCGGCGGGAGACAAGAAAGGCATTATGCGCTATGGCCATGCCTACTGCCCGTTGGACGAGGCGTTATCGAGGGTAGTGATCGATTTTTCAGGCCGGCCTGGGTTGATCTTCAATGTAGACTTTAGCCGTTCAATGGTGGGTGGCTTCGATGTCGATCTGTTCATGGAATTCTTCCAGGGCTTTGTCAATCATGCACAAGTGACGTTGCATGTTGATAATCTGCGCGGTGACAACACTCACCACCAGGTTGAAACCGTATTCAAAGCTTTTGGGCGCGCGATGCGTATGGCGCTGTCGCAAGACCCTCGCATGGCAGGCGTCACCCCATCCACCAAAGGTGTGCTCTAGGATTAGACGATGAGTGGTGTAGTCGCCGTTATTGATTACGGCATGGGCAACTTGCACTCGGTGGCCAGTGCTCTGGAGCATGTGGGTGCGGAGCAGGTGTTGGTGACCCACGATGCTGAACTGATTCGCCAGGCAGATCGCGTGGTATTCCCCGGCGTAGGTGCTATGCGCGATTGTATGGCCGAGATTCGTCGCCTCAAGTGCGATCAGCTCCTGGCCGATGCGTTGCTTGAGCAACAAAAACCGGTACTGGCAATTTGTGTCGGTATGCAAGCGCTAATGACGCGCTCTGAAGAAAATGCCGGCGTAGATTGCCTGGACTTGATTCCCGGGAACGTGCGTTATTTTGGCAGTTCGCTTAACAGTGCGGAAGGTGAGCGCCTGAAGGTGCCTCACATGGGTTGGAACGAGGTCCACCAGACGCGCGATCATCCTTTGTGGCAAGGTATTGAAGACCGAACCCGATTTTATTTTGTGCACAGTTATTACGTGGATGCAGCGCAGCGCGACCTGGTTGCTGGAGCACTGGATTACGGTGTGCAAGTCGATGCGGCCCTGGCCAGGGACAATTTGTTCGCGGTGCAGTTTCACCCGGAAAAAAGCCACACCGCTGGGCTGCAACTGTTGAAAAACTTCCTGCAATGGAATGGCCAATGCTGACAGCTTTCGCTATCAACTTCATAGACAGGCAGTGTGTGCGCCTGCGCCCTGAGGTAGCCTGACCATGGGCTTGGCCAAACGTATTATTCCCTGCCTTGACGTGGAGAACGGTCGAGTCGTCAAGGGTGTGAATTTTGTCGATATTCGCGATGCGGGTGACCCGGTAGAAATTGCTATTCGCTATAACGAGCAGGGCGCGGACGAAATCACGTTCCTGGACATTACTGCCAGCCATGAGGGCCGAGAGACCACGGTGCATACGGTGGAGCAGATAGCCGAGAATGTATTTATTCCGCTGACAGTAGGCGGCGGCATTCGCACCGTGGAAGATATTCGTACCATGCTAAATGCTGGCGCTGACAAGGTGAGTATCAATACTGCCGCGATTCACAATCCGGAGCTGGTTCGAGAGGCAGCCGAACGTTTTGGTTCCCAATGTATTGTGGTGGCGATTGATGCCAAGCGGGTAGAGGATGTTGGCGGTGAGCCGCGCTATGAAATTTTCACTCACGGTGGTCGTAAGCCCACGGGCATTGACGCTGTTGCCTGGGCTGAAAAAATGGCGAGTCTCGGGGCTGGCGAAATACTGCTCACCAGCATGGATCGGGACGGTACGAAAAATGGCTTTGAGCTGGGTGTCACCCGCGCCATCACTGATGCCGTGAACATTCCGGTCATTGCATCAGGGGGCGTTGGCAACCTCGACCACCTGGTTGAGGGCGTCACTATCGGGGGTGCCGATGCGGTGCTTGCCGCCAGTATTTTCCATTTCGGTGAGTACACTGTTCCCCAGGCCAAAGCCTACATGGCCGAGCGGGATATTGAAGTTCGGCTCTGAGGTCTGATTGTAATCGTCTTCTGTCGGGACTGATTGTGCGGGGATATCCCGCTGTTTTTGCAGTACTTCCGAAATTAGTGCCAGCTCAATGCCCCTGCATTTCAAAGACGGCAATTGCTTGGCCAATACACTGGCAGTTTGAGGATAGGGATGACCTATTCCCACAGCCAGGCCCTCTTGTTCTGCCCGCTTCACTAAATGATTGAATTGGCTGGTGATAGCCACTTCGGAAGTTTCGTTATCCAGGAAAATAGATCGGGATAGATGAGGCACGTTGTAGTTGCCCGCTGTTTTGGCTGCCACCGTTCTGGCATTGGTGCGTGAATCAACGAAATAAAGGCCACGTCGAATCAGCGCCTGCATCACCCAGCCCATTTGCAGTGGAAGGGTGGTGAGCTCGCTGCCCATATGATTATTGATGCCTCGCACATGGGGGATTGCATCAATGCTTTCGGTGAGGGTGCGATCAAATTCTTCGCGACTCAGTGAAGGAGTTAATCCGCCGGGGCCCAGCAGGGTCCCGCCCGAATTGCTCATAGGTACGTGAAGCATGATTTCCTTACCTGCCGCGAAGCCCGCCTGCGCCAGTTCTCTGGCGTGGGGTGTATGCGGCAATATGGCCAGGTTTATTTTTCCGGGAAGTGCCACCATGGACAGGCCAGTGCGGCGACCGTGACCCAGGTCATCGATAATAAGTACCAGTGTGCCGCGGGGTGAGGACGCAGCGAGCTCCGGAGGCGGTGACTGTAGGCAGGAATCGGTCCAGTGTTCCTTAGCCAGGACGGCAGGTGAACTTGTGAGTAAGATCAGCCAGGCCAGTAGGCCCAGAATTAAAAAGACGTGGCGACCCCCATCAGGATTCGCCTCTTGCGTCTTGCTCGATGTTGGCAGTTTTGTTGTCACGCAATCCCAATATATTAATGCCCTTGAGTAAGGTCAACGCCTCATACAGCTGGTTGTCCCTGCTGAGCAATCTGCTGGCGGGCTTCTTGCTTTTGCTTTGGTCTTCGCCATTGGCGTTATTAAGGTGACCGGTCAGGTCTGCCTCCGTCACTCGACGAGAGTTATCGTAGGCCGTGACCTTCGCCCGTTCCACTTCGATATCCGGCTCAATGCCTTCCGCCTGAATTGAGCGGCCGTTGGGTGTGAAGTACAAGGCAGTGGTGAGTTTTACCGCCCTGGAGTCAGAAATCGGCAATACCGTTTGAACAGAGCCCTTGCCAAAACTGCGGGTACCCATGATCACAGCGCGACCATGGTCCTGCAGAGCGCCGGCAACAATCTCCGAGGCGCTCGCTGAGCCTGAATTGATTAGCACAACGATGGGAATTCCGGCGGTGGCGTCCTCCGGCTGGGCGTTGAACTCCATGTCTGAATTTGGCAGCCTGCCCTCTGTGTAAACTACCTTGCCGCCATCCATAAACAAACCCGCAACATCAACGCTGGCGCGCAAGACTCCGCCGGGATTGTTACGCAGGTCCAGCACCAGGCCCTTCAGTTTTTGCTTGTTCATCAATTTTTCCAGGGCGCCTGTTACATCCTTGCCGGTCGCACTCTGGAACTGGGCGATACGGATATAGCCGTAGCCGGGTTCGAGCCAGCGTTGGCGCACGCTGGCGACTTTTATGACATCACGTAAAAGTGTGACCTCAAACGGTTGGCTCTCACCTGACCTGCCTACGGTCAGTTTTATCTCGCTGCCGGCCGGGCCACGCATACTGTCGATAGCGTCACTTAGGCTCATGCCTTTGACAGGCACTGTACCCAGTTTGAGAATCACGTCACCGCTTTGGAGACCGGCTTCGGCCGCTGGGGAGCCGTCAATAGGAGAGATGATCTTGACGTAGCCATCTTCCATGCCGACCTCCAGACCCAAGCCAGTAAATTCTCCACTGGTGGCTTCCTGCAAACCTTCGAACGCTTCCTTGGTCATGTAGACCGAGTGCGGATCCAGACCCATCAGCATGCCTTGAATGGCATATTCCAGCAGGGTGCTATCGTCTATGTCTTCGACGTAGCCGATACGTATCTGGTTATAGACGTCAGCAAAAGTGCGCAGCTCGTCCAAGGGTAATTGCCCCTGTTCCTCAATAGCGGCCGCGGCCCCAAAAGAAAGACAGGTTGCTGTAACGAGGCTGAGCAGTCGCTGGTGAATGGTTGAGCAAGACATGGGTACCGCCGTTGGCCTGGGCCAGTATTCAGTGAACAAAAAGTAAGTGTAACCTAAAGCCAGCTGCGCTGGCCAAGGGGTTCAACGACGGCACCAGTGGGCGGGATTGACCGGTTTGCCTTTCTTGCGCACCTCAAAGTAGAGGGCGGGCTTGGTCAGGCCACCACTGTCGCCTACGGTGCTTATCGGGGTCTCTGCGCTGACCCACTCTCCCACATCTCGCAGCAGGGTCTGGTTGTGAGCGTATAAGCTCATAAAGCCATCGCCATGTTCGATGATGAGCAACAAGCCCATACCTCGCAGCCAATCCGCATAAACTACGCGGCCGTGATGGATTGCTTTCACCGGCGTGCCTGCCGGGGCCGGGATGGTGACTCCCTGCCATTTCATTTTGCCCTGATTGCGTGAACTGCCAAAGCGAGCGCTGGCCCGGCCAGGCACTGGCCAGGGCATTTTGCTCTTGGCGGACTGAAAGGGCTGGTAGTTCTCCGGGACCTGCAGGTTAACGACCGCCTCACGAATGGCGTCCAGCAGTTGTTGTAACTCTTTCTGGTCGGCCTCCATTTTTTTCAACTCAGCGCCCTTGCCCTTAATACTGTCGTTCAGTTTCGCGACAGCGGCATGGCGAGTCTGCTGCGCTCTGGACAACGCTTGCTGTTGTTTTTCCAGGTCAGTCTGCCGCTGTTCTAATTGGCCGAGGGTGGTGGCAATCCGTTCTTCGGTACCTTGCAGTGCGACCAGGGTTTCCCGGAACTCGTTCAGCAGTTCGTTGCGGGCGCGAAAAAAATAACGGTAATAAGCCATCACCCGAGCAACGGTATCCGGGCTTTCCTGATTCAGCAGTACTTTGATCTGCCCCTGCTGACCCATTTGCCATGCGGTGCGCAGTTCCACAGCGATGCGTGACTGTTGTTGATCCCGGGCCTGTTCCAGTGATGTTTTTTCTTGTTGCAGTTCAGCGAGCTCGCCTTGCTGATTGGCGATAGCTTTGTTCGCGCGATTAATGTCTCGACTAATACCCGATTGTTTCAGCTCTGCCTCACGCAGTTGGGCTTGCAAGGTATTTTTGCGCTTGCTGGCACTGCTGATCTCGCGGTTAATGCGGCTGATATCCGACCTTAGTGCCTGCAGTTGTGCCGAGGCTTTCTCCTCATCAGACTGCGCCCGGGCATTTTCAGGAGCGAGTAGCGCGACCATTGCCAGCAGCATCAGGACTGCGGGCAACAGGGATCTCATTATGTGGCCATGAGTCAGGATTTAGGTCCGGCCAGGCTGCGCCCGGTCATTTCTTTTGGCGAGGCTATATTCATCATAGCCAATAGAGTAGGGGCTATGTCAGCGAGAATGCCTCCGGCGGGATCGAGCTCTAATGAGCTATTGCCGATGTATACCAGTGGCACCTTCTCAGTGGTGTGTTGAGTGTGGTGTTGCCCGGACTGGTAGTCGAGCATTTGCTCACAGTTGCCGTGGTCTGCAGTCACCAGGGCCTGGCCATCTGTTTCAAGCACCGCTTGTTCGACTCTGGCCAGGCAGTTGTCCAGCGTGTGCACAGCTTTAAGTGCTGCTTCATAGGACCCTGTGTGACCGACCATATCGCCATTGGCATAATTACAAACGATCAAATCGTAGCGCCCGGAGTGAATCGCAGTGACCAGTTTGTCGGTGAGTTCCGGTGCGCTCATTTCCGGCTTTAGATCATAAGTTGCCACATCCGGAGAAGGGATTAGTTCTCTGTCTTCTCCTGGGAAAACTTCCTCCCGTCCACCGCTGAAGAAGAATGTGACGTGCGCGTATTTCTCGGTTTCGGCGATACGCAGTTGTGTCATTCCCTGCTGGGCCAGATAGTCACCAAGGACATTTTTCAGGCTCTCGGGAGGGAAGGCGCAAGCAGCGTCGATGTCAGCTGCATACTCGGTACTAGTGACGAAAGCGGATGTACTGGGCCGAGCCTGACGCTGAAACCCGTCAAAATTGTCTTCAACGAAGGCCCGGGTCATTTCTCTGGCCCTGTCCGCGCGAAAATTCATAAATAGCACCGCATCGCCATCGGCGACAAAGGCGGGTTGGCTTCCCTCTGGGCAGATCACAGTTGGCAAGACGAATTCATCGTTTTCATTCCGCCGATAAGCGGCTTCAAGGCCAGCGACGGCGTCCACTGCGGTGTATTGGGCCACACCTTCGGTGAGCAATCGATAGGCCGGCTCTACTCGCTCCCAGCGGTTGTCTCTATCCATGGCGTAGTATCGCCCGGTAATGCTGGCGACACGGCCGCAGTTTAGCTCGTCAAAAAGGTCTTGGGCTTTTTTCAGCGAAGGCTTGGCACTTTGCGGTGGCGTATCGCGCCCGTCGAGAAAAGCGTGAAGATAGACTTTGCTTGCCCCGCGATCTGAAGCCATTTTTACGGCGGCAAAAATTTGATCTTCATGGCTGTGCACGCCTCCGGGCGAGAGCAGGCCGAACAAATGCACCGCGCCTCCTGCGGCGATAGCCTTGTCGATAGCGCCGGTGAAAACCGGGTTCTGGTCAAATGTGCCGTCGGTAATGGCTTGGTCGATACGGGTGATGTTCTGGTAGATAACTCGGCCTGACCCCAGGCTCATGTGACCGACTTCAGAATTGCCCATTTGCCCGGCGGGAAGGCCGACGTCCAGGCCAGAGCCGGAGACCAGAGTGTGCGGTGACTCGCGCCAGAGCCGGTCCCACACGGGAGTGTCGCCGTTGGCAATAGCGTTGTCCTGGGTTTCCTCGCGGTGGCCCCAGCCATCCAGAATGACCAGAACAGTGGTTTTTTTACAGCTATCGCTCATCGGTTTTCCATCGCTGGCTAAGAATCACAGGGCGGCATTTTACCTTGTCTGGCAGTCCCTTGCATTGCCCACTAATAATTGGCTGTAGACCAACAGGGGCAAGGCTTTCGGGGGTGGTTGCGAGCCACTGTAGCCTGTATACTTGCGTCCGTTCGAAAATAGCCGCTGACCTGACAGCCATCGGCTCCAACGTCAATCCCCGATGGCAGATGCCGCCCCGAGACAGACATTACCATGGCTTTAGTTCTAGAATTTCTTACCCAGCAGTGGATACTGGTGGCTGCCTTGCTGGCAGTGGGAATCATGCTGTTCATGCATGAGACCCGTAAATCTGGCACCTCACTCAGCCCGCAGAAGGCTATTAATTTAGTGAATGCCCAGGAAGGGGTATTTGTCGACCTGCGAGATACTGCCGACTTTCGCGGCGGCCACATTGTGGACGCCATGCACGTTCCATCAGCAAAACTGCTGAATAATACCGGGGCACTTGAAAAGTATCGAAACAAACCCATTGTACTGGTATGCAAAATGGGTCAGTCAGCTGGTGCGGTGGGCAAAAAGCTCAACGCTGAAGGCTATGAGAACATTAATATAATGACCGGCGGCATGATGGAATGGAAGAATCTGCAGTTGCCTGTGGTCAGTAACGGGTAAGTACTGATGAGCGCTTCAATCACTATGTATTCCACCCGATTCTGCCCTTTCTGTACCCAGGCACGTTTTTTGCTGGATAGCAAAAGCGTCGAATATGCGGATATTGGAGTCGATGCCCGACCGGAACTGCGTCGAGAAATGACCGAGAAGAGTGGCCGCCGTACTGTGCCACAAATCTGGATCGGCGAGCACCATGTGGGTGGCTATGACGACCTCGCTCGCCTAGAGCAGTTGGGTCAATTGGATGAACTATTAAAAGAGGTAGCCTCGGCTTAAAATCGCGGCACCAACACAATCAAGACTAACGGAGGACGGCACCATGGCCGACGAACAAGTACAACAGCAGTTTGCAATGCAACGCATTTACACCAAAGATATTTCTTTTGAATCTCCAGCCACACCGGATGTTTTCAAAAAGCAGTGGCAACCCGCTGTTAACGTGGATCTGAACACCAAAAGTGACAAGATAGACGATAACGGTAACTTCGAAGTCGTGCTGAGCGTTACGATTACCGCCAAGGTCGACGAGGAAACTGCTTTCCTGGTGGAGGTGCAGCAGGCTGGTATCTTTATGATCGCCGGCATCGAAGGCGAAGACCTGAGGCGTGTCCTGGGTACAGCAGCGCCGAACATCCTGTTCCCTTACGCTCGCGAGAGCATTGACAGCTTGTGCGTCAAAGGTGGTTTCCCACCCGTTATGCTGGCTCCGGTAAACTTCGAGGCTCTGTACCAGCAGGCGTTGGCGCAGTCAGCGGCTCAGGCTAGCGAAGCTGCAGAAGGCGAATCAGCGACTCACTAAGCGCTTATTACGAGTCAACAAAAAGGGGCTACGGCCCCTTTTTTGTGATTCAAAATTTAAAAACTAAAATTGCTGACGGAATTATTCCAGTCCCTCAAACCCTAACTGCCTGAGCGCTTCGTAGGTGATAACCGCCGCTGCATTGCTAAGATTCAGGCTGCGACTGTTTTTCAGCATGGGTATTCGAATTCGTTGCTGTGGGGGCAGTTTGCTAAGCACGCTCGCAGGTAGTCCCCTTGTTTCAGGGCCGAAGAGCAGCGCGTCACCGGAGGTGAAGGCGGCCTGATGGTGAGGTGTACTCCCTTTTGTAGTCACGCCCATCAGTCGACATTGCGGGTGCTTTGCAATGAAGGTATTCAGCTCCGGGTAGACAGACACTTCTGCAAATTCCCGATAATCCAGCCCCGCACGCCTGAGCTTTTTCTCATCCAGATCGAACCCCAGCGGCTCAATCAGGTGCAGCGAACAACCCGTGTTGGCGCACAGGCGCATGATATTGCCTGTGTTGGGCGGGATTTCGGGTTGATAGAGGACGATCTTCAGCATGGCCCGCATGGTACAGGCGGCCTCAAAGCAGTGCTACATTTCCAGGTCTTTCATTTTTCGGGTCAGCGTGTTGCGACCCCAACCCAGAAGTTCAGCCGCATCGCGCTTGCGACCCTGGGTATGTTTTAGGGCCACTTCGATCATCACTCGTTCAAAGGCGGGAGTCGCCTGCTCAAGGATTTGTTGTTTGCCCTGCCCCAACTCATTGTTGGCCCAGCTTTGCAGCATTGCCCTCCAGTCGGAGTCAGTGCTCTGAGGGTCTGGAACGACATCACGACTAAGTTCAGGTGGCAGGTCGGTGATATGAACCTCACGACCCGAGGCCATCACGGTGATCCAGCGGCAAGTGTTTTCCAACTGGCGGACGTTGCCCGGCCAGTCAAGGTTGGAGAGGAAGCGCTCGGTTGCTGGCAACAGGATCTTCGCTTCGCCGCCTAGCTCTTCCGCAGCGCTCTGGAAAAAGTGCTGCATTAGGCGGGGAATGTCTTCGCGACGCTCGGATAACTTGGGGATGTGAATCCGAATGACGTTCAAGCGGTGGAACAGGTCTTCGCGGAAGTCCCCACGGCGCACCAGTTCCTCCAGGTCCTGGTGAGTGGCCGCAATGATCCGGACATCCACTTTTACCGGGGTGTGGCCGCCGACACGGTAGAACTCACTGTCGGCCAGTACACGCAAAAGTCGAGTTTGGGTTTCGGCGGGCATGTCACCGATTTCATCCAAAAAAAGCGTGCCACCGTCCGCCTGCTCGAAGCGGCCAGCGCGTTTGGCGTTGGCGCCGGTAAACGCCCCTTTTTCGTGGCCAAAAAGCTCTGATTCCATCAGGTCTCGGGGAATAGCGGCCATGTTCAGGGCGATGAAGGAACTTGCCGCCCGGGGGCTGTGCCGGTGCAAGGCATGGGCAACAAGCTCCTTGCCGGTGCCAGACTCGCCATTGATCAACACAGTAATGTTGCTGTGAGCCAGCCGGCCAATGGCTCGAAACACTTCCTGCATTGCAGGGGCCTCACCGATAATTTCGGTTTCAGGCAGCTCCTCCAGTACCGGTGCTTCGATGCTGCGCTCGCGCACCTGCGCCAGAGCTCGTTCGGTTATGGCAACAACTTCGTCCAGGTCGAAAGGCTTGGGCAGATATTCGAACGCGCCTTTCTGGTAGGACGCTACAGCACTGTCCAGGTCGGAGTGAGCTGTCGTAATGATCACTGGCAGCTCGGGGTGGCTTGCGTTGATTTGCGACAAAAGTTCCAGGCCGTCGGTACCTGGCATTCGAATATCGCTGATAATGACATCAGGGGTTTCCGAGACGATGCGCTTGAGAAGCTGGTCTGCATCTGAAAAGCTCTCGTTGTTGATGCCTGCCTGTTTTAGCGCGCGCTCAAGCACCCAGCGAATTGAGCTGTCGTCATCTACCACCCAGACTTTTGCCTGACTATGCATGATTTAAGTCCATTGGTAAGTAAATTGAAAAGCGGGTGTGACCGGGTTCGCTGCTGCATTCCAGCATCCCGCCGTGACGGGTAATAATTGACTGGGCGATCGTTAATCCCAGCCCGGTGCCTTCGGCCCGCCCGGTGACCATGGGCATGAAAACGGAATGCAGCATGTCGGCGGGAATGCCGGAGCCGTTATCTTCTATATCTAGTCGACAAAGCAACCGGTGAAGTTGATTGCCAATAGTGAATTGACGTTGAGGGCGAGTCCGCAGAGTGATTACACAGTCTTCCTCGCTAGGCGCCGCCTGCAAGGCATTACGAACAATATTTAACACTGCCTGCACCAGCTGACTGCGATCACCAATTATGTCGGGGAGACTCGGGTCATAGTCTCGCACCAGTTCTACCCGGTTGTCGGTCTCGGCTCTGACCAGATTGCAGATATGTTCCAGAACCTCATGAATACTCATACACTGACTATCCATCTGCTGGTTGGGGCCCAACAGACGGTCTACGAGATCACGTAACCTGTCCGCTTCGCGAATGATGATGTTGGTGTACTCTTCAAGCTCGGCACTCGGCAGTTCCCGCGCCAGCAGCTGGGCAGCACCGCGCACTCCGCCCAAGGGGTTCTTAATCTCGTGAGCGAGCCCGCGAATCATTTCGCGGGTAGTTTCCTGGGCGTGATGCAAGCTTTCCTCGCGGCTGATTTTCAAAAGCCGGTCCACCGGTTGAAGCTCCAGTAATATGTTGATGCCATGTTCGCTGTTCGATACCGGTGTCAGCATCAGGTCTGCATGTATTTCCCTTCCAGATAGCAGCATTAACGGCATTCCCCTGCGTGCGAGGGGACTGCGATCGGCGCGAACCTGTCTCAGCACCTCCATCAGAGCCTCCGGGTTAGCGACCAGCTTATGCATGGGTTGGCCCAGGCTGCGCGCTTCGGAAGCTTCCAGCAGATCTTGTCCGGAACTGTTAAGCGAGACCACTCTAAGCTCGGAGTCCAGGGAGACAACCGCCGTACTGATGTTGCCCAGTATGTCCTGATTTTGGTGCATTTGATTATCGGTTAGGTGGATTTTCGTATTCAATAGAGTCATTGGCCTTACAGATAGCAATAATGGAGCCAACAAAGCGCCTTCAGTAAAAAAACAATAACTTAGCTGTAATTAGTGGCGTTGTGAGTAAGCAAGCGCTTACTATTTTACTATGCACAGTGTGTTGAGAGTGCTGCCTGCGCTTCCAACGCTGAAGCGACTGCCTTACTGAGTAGTCGCGCACCATTATGGTGCACAAAAAGGAGAAGGTTGTCCAGATAGACCTTGCTTAGTTCAGTCCCGGGCGGAGTACATAAACGCGCACTGAATCGGAGGTCGCAATCACTTCGCCGCTGCTATCAATTAACCGGACGCTAAGATCGTGAGCGCCACGAAATACATTCTCTAATTGCCATAGGGTACCTGTCTGTGGCGCCCCTTTTGGGGTGCCGTCCAGCAATAGCTGCAGGGTCTGGCCTGGTCCCACGCCGGGAGTGGCTGTGGCGGAGACATCAAACATACCACCGCCCATGGGAATGGTAGTCTCGTTCGCAGGAGAGGTAATGCTGACCTCGATAGGTGCAGGTTCTGGTTCGCGCGGCTCAGGGGTGCTGGGTGCGCGAGGCGCAACTGCAGGGGTAGTGTTGGTTTGCTGCAGGTCTACCTGTTCACTGGCGGTGGTGCCTGCAGGTGGTTGATCGGTAAAGACCACGTTGCCATTTGCGTCAGTGGTTTTGTAGATCTGTGCTGCGCTGTGGGTTGCAAACAATGCTGTGATTAGCAAGGCGATAAAAGAAGCTTTGTTCATGGCGTGTTCTCCAGGGTCCAGCGAGTCCCCAATACCCTATCAGAAAAGAATTTGCGGTAAGAGTTCCCGCAGTGGAAAAGTTCAGATAATCACGGCAGTGGCGCCTGTTCCTGGTGGTTTAATTGCCAGGCTAAAAAAAAAGGGCTGACCTTGCGGTCAGCCCCTTTCCGGTGTGATAAGCCTGCGGCTTACACAGAGTAGTACATATCAAACTCTACGGGGTGAGTTGTCATGTTCAGTCGCTCGATCTCTTCTTCCTTCAACTCGATGTAAGCATCAATCATGTCGTCAGAGAAGACGCCGCCCGCAGTGAGGAATTCGCGGTCTGCGTCCAGTGCGGCCAGCGCCTGGTCGAAAGTTGCCGCCACAGTGGGTATGGCTTTGCCTTCTTCCGGCGGCAGGTCGTAAAGATCCTTGTCCGCAGCGTCGCCAGGGTGGATCTTGTTCTGGATGCCGTCCAGACCTGCCATCAACATGGCTGCGAAAGCCAGGTACGGGTTTGCTGTAGGGTCGGGGAAGCGAACTTCTACGCGCTTGCCCCTGGGGCTTGGCTCATAGGGAATTCGGATTGAAGCAGAGCGGTTGCGCGCCGAGTAGGCCAACATCACAGGTGCCTCAAAACCGGGCACGAGACGCTTGTACGAGTTAGTAGACGCGTTGGTGAATGCATTCAAAGCGCGAGCATGCTTGATGATACCGCCGATGTAGTAAAGGGCTTCCTCTGACAGACCAGCATAGCCGTCTCCGGCAAATACATTATCGCCGTCTTTGGCAATGGACATATGAACGTGCATACCAGAGCCGTTGTCACCTACCACGGGCTTAGGCATGAAAGTAGCCGTCTTGCCGTAGGCGTGTGCCACGTTGTGTACGCAGTATTTAAGTACCTGTACTTCGTCGCCCTTGGTTACCAGGGTGTTGAAGCGGGTGCCAATCTCACACTGGCCCGCGGTACCTACTTCATGGTGGTGTACTTCAATGTCTAGGCCCATTTGCTCCATTGCAGTACACATCGCACCGCGAATGTCGTGGAGGGAATCGACAGGGGGTACGGGGAAATAGCCGCCCTTAACGCCGGGGCGGTGACCGATGTTGCCCTCGTCGAACTGATGGTTGGATACCCAGGCCGCTTCTTCAGAGTGAATCTGGTAGCTGGCACCAGACATGTCCACGTTCCACTTGATGTCGTCAAAGACGAAGAACTCTGGCTCAGGTCCGAAGTAGGCAGTGTCACCAATGCCAGTGGACATCAGGTAGGCTTCTGCGCGCTTTGCTACGGAGCGCGGGTCGCGGTCATAGCCTTGCATAGTGGTGGGCTCAACCACGTTGCAACGAACAATCACGGTAGTGTCGTCGGTGAACGGGTCGATCAGGGAAGCATTGTCGTCAGGCATGAGAATCATGTCTGATTCGTTAATACCCTTCCAGCCCGAAATAGATGAGCCGTCGAACATCTTGCCACCCTCAAAGAAATCTTCATCGACTTCCTTGGATGGGATGGTTACGTGCTGTTCTTTACCGCGGGTGTCGGTGAAGCGCATGTCTACCCAACGCGCTTCGCTTTCTTTGATCAGGTTCAGAGTTTTCTCTGACATGTCTAGTCCTCCAGGGGATTAAGTGTGGCTAGCGGGCCAGCCAGTTTGCTTTTTCAGGGGCCCAGCCAAAGCTGGCGCCCAAATGTATCGGCAGTTTCAGAGTTAGCAAGAGCTGTGCCAAAAAGGTGCTAAAGGTAACTTATTGAATACTATAAACTTTGTGCTGTAGCTCGCGTGTGTTGAGATAAACGCGCACCAATATAGTGCAACAACGCACAATATTGGTGCAAGGCCGCCGATTTTCGGCCTGCTTGCACCGCCTGCACCAATCCGGAAGCGATGTCCGTGCATTGCATTCCCGCGCAGGGCTACGCATTAGTGCCCCTATGAAATTTGATGTCAAGTTTTTCTCCGAGGTGATCACTCAGAGTGAACCCGATCTTCGTCGTTTTATAATCCAGCACAATGAAAATCTGCAGGCTGTGCTCCAGAGTATCGGCCCTCAGGTTCAAATCCACCCCGGCTGGGACAAGCGATAAAGAAGCGCAAAGCAGGCCTTCCCAGCTGACGCCCGATAGCCGTTACATGCTGCTCTGCGGCACAGCGGCGATGAATCGCCGCTATGACGGCGTTCCTGTGGAATCCTGGCATCGTCAGCTAAAGGTTTACGTCCCGTAAAACTACCAAAACACGACCAATTCTCTAGTGTATAATCCGCGGCCTTCGAACGCCCACTAAACGTCTCGTGGAAGCGGCCTGTCGCCGCATGCGGCTGATTAGTCGCTCCAGAAAATGACTCTATAGGTAACCCCTTGATCGATAAACTGCGCAATATCGCCATCATCGCCCATGTTGACCACGGCAAAACAACCCTGGTGGACTGCTTGTTGCAGCAATCCGGGACATTGGACCGACGCGCCGAAGGCGCCGAGCGAGTGATGGACTCCAATGACCAGGAGCGTGAGCGTGGTATTACCATCCTGGCGAAGAACACTGCGATTGAATGGAATGACTATCATATCAATATCGTAGATACCCCCGGGCACGCCGACTTCGGCGGAGAGGTGGAGCGAGTGCTGTCCATGGTCGATTCGGTACTGCTGCTGGTGGATGCCGTGGACGGGCCTATGCCGCAGACTCGTTTCGTGACCTCCAAAGCCTTTGAGCAAGGCCTGAACCCCATTGTGGTAGTCAATAAGGTGGATCGCCCCGGTGCCAGGCCAGACTGGGTTGTGGATCAGGTGTTTGATCTTTTTGACCGCCTTGGTGCTAATGAAGAGCAGCTTGATTTTCCAGTGATTTATGCCTCGGCAATTGAAGGTATTTCAGGCCTGGATCACGAACACATGGCTGCAGATATGCAGCCACTGTTTGAAACCGTTGTGGAAAAAGTGCCCGCGCCGAAGGTCAATAGCGATGGACCTTTGCAGATGCAAATCAGCGCACTGGACTACTCCAGTTATGTTGGTGTGATCGGTGTGGGTCGCATTACCCGCGGCAAACTGGCTCCCAATACCCAGGTTTCTGTCGTTGGTATCGAAGGTGAAACTCGCAATGGCAAGGTGCTTCAGGTGATGGGCTATCTGGGTCTGGAGCGCGTAGATGTTAACTCGGCCGAGGCTGGGGATATTGTCTGTGTGACCGGTATTGATGGCCTTAACATCTCGGACACACTGTGTGATCCCGCTGCCATAGAGGCACTGCCAGCTCTCAGCGTTGATGAGCCCACCGTTAGTATGACCTTCCAGGTCAACGATTCTCCCTTCGCGGGCAAAGAAGGCAAATACGTAACTTCCCGCAATATTAAGGAGCGCCTTGAACGTGAGTTGATACACAACGTGGCTCTGCGCATTGAGCCTGGCGACAGCCCAGATAAGTTTAAGGTTTCAGGCCGTGGCGAACTGCACCTGTCGGTGCTGATCGAGTCCATGCGGCGTGAGGGGTTCGAATTGGGTGTCTCTCGACCCGAGGTGATTCAGAAAGAAGTCGATGGCCAGATGCAGGAACCTTATGAACAGCTGGTGATCGATTGTGAAGATGAGCACCAGGGTTCGCTGATGGAAGAGTTGGGCCTGCGTAGAGCAGAGCTTGAAAATATGGTGCCAGATGGCAAAGGCCGGGTCCGCCTGGAGTTCATTATTCCCGCCCGCGGCTTGATCGGCTTCCGTTCCCAGTTTCTTACCATGACCTCGGGCAGCGGAATTATGACGCACGTGTTTGACCATTACGGCGCAGTCAAAAATGCGGAAATCATTCATCGCAGCAATGGTGTATTGGTGTCCATGGTCAAGGGCAAGACACTCGCTTATGGGCTGTTCAACTTGCAGGATCGAGGCCGTTTGTTTGTTGATCCCAATGTGGATGTTTATGAAGGCCAGGTCGTTGGTTTGCACAGCCGCAGCAATGACCTTGCTGTTAATCCCACCAAGGCGAAGCAGCTGACCAATGTGCGCGCATCAGGGACCGATGATGCGCTCACCTTGACGCCTCCCGTCAGGCACACCCTGGAGCAGGCACTGGAGTTTATTGAAGACGATGAGCTGGTGGAAGTGACCCCCGGAAGCATCCGCGTTCGCAAAAAGTTATTGCAAGAGCATGAGCGTCGGCGGGCTGGCCGCGTCTGATGAAGGCCCTGATCCAGCGCGTCAGTAGCGCTCGGGTTGAGGTTGCCGGTGAGGTCGTTGGCGATATCGGGCTGGGGCTGCTGGTTTTGCTGGGTCTGGACAAAGGTGATGATCATGCTGCGGCCCAGCGTATGCTGGATAAGCTATTGGCTTACCGGGTTTTCGCTGATGAGCAGGGAAAAATGAACAGCTCGGTAACGGATGTATCCGGGGGCGTGCTGCTGATCTCCCAGTTCACTTTGTCCGCTGATACCCGCAAGGGGCTGCGCCCCAGTTTTTCCTCTGCTATGCCTCCTGCAGAGGCGCAATTACTTTACGATGACATGTTGCAAGCGCTTGTTGAGCGCCACACTGAGGTGGCCTCTGGGCAATTTGGCGCCGACATGCAAGTGAGTATGACCAATGATGGCCCCGTGACTTTTATGCTTGAGGTTTAGTCAGCGCTACTGTTGGGATTACTCAACACCATTTCCAGGTGGGGAACACCGTCGAGGTCGTAGATGCCCCCATCGGTACTAAATCCCAGTTCCTTATAAAATTTTTCCAGGTGAGCCTGGGCATGAATCCGGATATCGCTGTGCGGCCAGCGCTGCAGGTTGTGTGCTATTCCCCTGCGTACCAGCTCGCGCCCAAGGTCGCGACCGCGGGCAGCCGGTGCGACCACGATCCGCCCCAGGGTGCTTTCTTTCTCCTGTAGTCCGGGAGGCAGGCATCTCTGGTATCCCAACAACAGCTGATCTTCCCAGCAGGCGAAGTGGATGGCCTCCAGGTCCAGCCCGTCCGGGTCCACATAGAGACTGGTTTGCTCGACTCCAAACACTTCCTGCCTGAGCTTTAAGGCCGCGTAAAGTTCTCTGCTGCTCAATTCGTCGAAACTCGCTAGTTGCCAGCGCAGTGACATGCTTTAGATTCTCCTTTTCCCTGGTATGGTCTTTCTCCCGGTAGGGAGAAGTTGCTACTATAGGGGCCAATTGGTTGCAGGGACAGGGAAGTTCTGCAGCGATGATGATAACGCCCGGCAGTGGAGACAGCTGTCGGCACAAGAGAGAAACTGATGCTGGCTACCGCCGAGCTTTCCCCGGATTTTGCTATTTTGGGCCAACAGTACAAAAAACTGGTCAGCGCACTGCTGGAAGTGGTCAATATGCCCGCTATTCCGGTGGAGGTCGAGGTCACCGCCAGTGGTAACTTCCGTGGCTTTGACGGCAATCAGTTCTACGTGGTGGAACGGGGCGCAGTCTGTGCTCGCTATCAGGAAAAGACGGTCTTCCTGCTGGAAGAAGGTGATATTTTGTTACCGGATATAGCAGGGACGAACGATAAGAACGCTGCGGTTTTTTATGGCTCTGATGCAGGAGCAAGGCTTGGTAGTTACCCTGCCCTGGAGTTTATGCGGCGCGTGTTTAATGACCAGGAAGCTACAACATTGTGGACCCGCCTGTTAGTGACGTATTCGGGTTTGATGTTGCGTATTACTGCCGCCAATATTCAAGAGCAGGCGGATGCAACACCTGGCTTTGAAGTCTATGAGGCGGGTGACATTATCATTCGTCAGGGCGAGCGCGCTGACTATGTATTTAACATGTCTGCCGGCACGGCAGAAGTGGTAGTGGACGACGTCATTGTAGGTAGTATTGGTGAGGGAGAAATTTTTGGTGCCATGGCGGCATTGACCCACGCTGATCGCAGTGCCACTGTACGTGCCAAGACCACCTGTTCAATAGTGAAGGTCCCCAAGGAGCAGTTCACCGAACTGATCAAAAGAAACCCCTCTACCATTCATAGTCTGTTAATTGATATGGCAAACTCCATTGTCAATTTGAACGAAAAGCTGGTGGGCTTGCAGGGCTGAGTAGTATTTTCGCCGTCGCGACGGCGATCAATCCAACGGAAACAACATGACAGACGTAATCGAAATCGACGAGGACGGCATCGAACAGGTGTCGCTCAAAACCTATGCGGAAAAGGCATACCTGGACTATTCCATGTATGTGATCCTGGACCGGGCCTTGCCTCATGTTGGGGATGGCCTGAAGCCCGTTCAACGGCGAATCGTATACGCCATGAGCGAACTGGGCCTGAAGGCTACCGCCAAGTTCAAGAAGTCAGCACGTACCGTGGGCGATGTTATTGGTAAGTTCCATCCACACGGTGACAGCGCTGCCTATGAAGCCATGGTGTTAATGGCGCAGAATTTCAGCTATCGCTATCCATTGGTAGACGGGCAGGGTAACTGGGGCTCGCCGGACGATCCAAAGTCCTTTGCTGCAATGCGTTACACCGAATCGCGTCTCACTGCTTATGCCGACGTGCTGCTGTCTGAGCTTGGCCAGGGTACGGTTGATTGGTCGCCAAACTTCGATGGCACTATGGATGAGCCCACGGTGCTGCCAGCGCAGGTGCCTAATGTGTTGCTCAACGGCACCACGGGTATTGCTGTTGGTATGGCCACTGATGTTCCGCCGCACAATTTGCGGGAAGTGGTGGCCGCCACTATTCACTTGCTCGAGTCGCCCAAGGCGACTGTTGCTGAGCTTTGCGAGCATGTGCAGGCGCCGGACTTTCCAACCGATGCGGAGATCATTACCCCGCGAGAAGACATCATGGCGATGTATGAGACCGGGCGTGGTGCACTGAAAATGCGCGCTGTATGGGAAAAGGAGGGCCCAGATATTGTGGTTAGCGCCTTGCCCCACCAGGTGTCCGGGTCCAAAGTCCTGGAACAAATTGCCCACCAAATGCAAGCCAAGAAGTTGCCCATGGTGGCTGACTTGCGTGATGAATCCGATCACGAAAACCCAACTCGATTAGTGATTGTGCCGCGCTCGAATCGGGTGGAAGTGGAAGCTGTGATGAATCACCTCTTTGCCACGACTGATCTTGAACGCAGCTATCGCGTCAATTTGAACATGATTGGCATTGATGGTCGTCCCGGCGTCAAGGGACTGGATCGTATTCTCAAGGAGTGGCTCAAATTCCGTACTGAGACAGTTCGCCGTCGCCTGGAGTATCGTCTCGAGCGGGTCTTGCGCCGACTGCACATCCTCGATGGATATCTGGTGGCCTTCCTCAATATCGATGAAGTGATCCACATTATTCGTACTGAGGACAAGCCCAAGCCTGCGCTGATGAAGCGCTTTGGCATTTCTGATGTACAGGCGGAAGCTATTCTTGATCTGAAGCTGCGTAATTTGGCCAAGCTTGAGGAAATGAAAATTCGTGGCGAGCAGGACGAGTTGGAGGTTGAACGTGATCAACTGCAGACCATCCTGGGGAGCGCCGCCCGCCTTAAGACGCTGATAAAAAAAGAACTGCAGTCGGTAGCCGAAAAGTTTGGTGATGACCGTCGCTCGCCTCTTATGGCGAGAGGTGAAGCCCAAGCCTTCAGTGAGCTGGATCTGATGACTGCTGATCCGATCACTGTCGTGATGTCCGAAAAAGGTTGGATACGCGCAGCCAAAGGCCACGATATTGATCCTTCCTCGCTCAGTTACAAATCGGGTGATGGCTTTAAAATGGCCGCCAAGGGGCGCAGTAACCAGCCCACTGTGATTCTCGACTCGACGGGCAGAGCCTACACGGTACCCTCACATAACTTGCCCTCTGCTCGCGGTCAAGGTGAGCCTGTGACCGGGCGGATCAATCCTCCATCAGGGGCAACCTTCGAAGGCTTGATGATGGGTGACGAGGGCGATCTCTATTTGCTTGCCTCGGATGCTGGCTATGGCTTCGTGGCTAAGTTGGGCGAACTGCAAACTAAGAATAAAGCCGGTAAGGGCGCACTCAATCTGCCGAAGGGTAGTGGCGTCATGCAGCCGGCGGCGATCAGCGAAGCTGAGGGCGCATGGGTTGCCGCGGTCACCAACGAGGGTCGACTACTGGTATTTCCACTGGAGGATTTACCACAAATGGCCAGGGGCAAGGGCAACAAAATTATCGGTATTCCTACTGCCAGGGTGCAGTCGCGGGAAGAATTTGTGATTGCAGTGCAGGTGCTAACCGACAAAGATACGCTGGTCGTTTACGCCGGCAAACGCCACCATAAGCTTAAGTTCAGTGACTTGAAGCACTACTGTGGAGAGCGCGGACGCCGCGGCAATAAGTTGCCACGAGGATTCCAGAAAGTGGATGCTATGTTGGTAGAGAGCTGATCAGGCTGTCCGATATAGCGACGCTTTAAGCGTTTCTAAATAAGTGCGGGGTCCATCAGGCGTTTCAAGATGAGCCGTAATTGCCGCTCCAGCAGGTCCTGATAAGGGCCGGCAAAGCTTTCCAGCATCCAATAATCCATGACTTCTGTCGCCTGGAGCTGCAGGCGACCTTCAATGTCTGTGTCCTCGCGAACGGTTGGTGACAGCAGCAGCTTGGGCGGTTTGCTGGCACACACAGTCTGTAATTCGTCCAGGGTATGCTGCATATAAAGGCCCGGGTAGATATCTTTGCTGTCGCCCATCCCCAATTCACTCTGGGAGATGGCCATGGAGATTTTCATGGACAGCGGCATGACCTGCTCCAGCTCACCGCTGACCGCTTGGACCAGCCAGGCACAGGATGCTGCGCGAAAAGCGGCGCTGCCAGCGTTATTGGGGCCACTAAAATACACGGTCAGGGCAAACTGACGGCTGACGTGCAGGTCTCCCCCGTAAAAGCCCGATGATGCGTAGACCACCTGGTGCAGGCGGTCTGTATAGCGCTGCAAAGACTGCTCGTCCAGCGTATCGACATAGTCCGCCAGGCTGTCCAGGTGTAAGTGCAGCACTGCGGTTGAACGATAATTTTCTTCCCGTGCTTCGATGTCGTTGCGGGTGCGCAGCAAATCCATCGGCAGTGATGCAACCCTTGATTCGAGCAGCGAGAGTTCATTGGGGCTGTTGCCGCTGGCAGGCGTTTCATCCAGGGCCAAAGTACTGGCGAGCTTACTGACTCGGTTGCCCAGACGCCTACCCAACTGCAGGCCGACGCCATAGACAGTCAGGCTCAGTAGTATCGACAAACCCAGCAGGCTGAGGACAAACCTCTGATGGGCGGCAGCTGAGGAGGCCGCACTGACAGTGACCAGCACTTCGCCAGCGATATCTGATTCTATGCGCACGGATGCCCGGTACTGACTCAGATACTGCCCGCTGCTGTGGCCAGCTTCACCCAAGGTTTTGCCCTCGACATCGAAGATGGTCACCTTTTCAGCGGAAGACGTTTCCACAAAGCGCTGCAGGGAGGCGGTTATGCTTAGCAGGTCGCCTGTCTCCAGGGCCACACTGACCCGACGAGCGATTTGGTGAGCCAGCGCATTGCCGAACTCCAGCTGCTGTTGGTTCTGTAAGTGCTTACTTGAAATTGCTCCCAGGATCACCAATGCGAGGCTAACCAACAGGCATAGTATTGCTGCTAGTGTTGCGATCTGCTGACTGAGTGGAGCATTGTGAAAGCGGTTTAGCACGTCGGATTGCCGCAGTGGAAACGCCGGCCAGTATAAACCAGTCCTGCTGTCAGCGGGTGTTTTTATCCTTGCCCGGTAGTAGAATAGGAGTCCCTTCCAACGCGCTGGAAAAACCTTTGAGCCAAATACTGTTGATCACTATCTCGGGCGAAGATCACCCCGGGGTGACTGCCGGGATCACCGAAATCCTCGCTGTCCACGGGGTTAACATTCTCGACATAGGCCAGGCGGTTATTCACGCTACATTGTCTATGGGGGTATTAGCCGAAATCCCTGACCAGTGTGATCGCCACCAGGTCACCAGCGATGTAGAGCGCTGTGTGGCCCAGCAGGGAATGCAGGCGAGAATAAGCGAAGTTAAAGAGCGTAGCTATGCTGAATGGGTGAACGCCCAGGGCAGGGCGCGCTACATTGTGACCTTGTTGGCAAGAAAAATAACAGCCCACCAACTGTCACGCGTCACTGAAGTTGTGTCGCGCCACGGGCTTAACATAGATAGCATAAATCGCCTTTCTGGCAGAATTCCATTGGGAGACCTGCCAGCGCTTTCCAAGGCCTGTGTGGAGTTTTCAATACGTGGCCCTCTGTCTGATTCATCCGTATTTCGGCGCGATTTGCTAGAGGTGGCGTCTGCGCTGGAAGTAGACCTGGCTTTTCAGCAGGACAATATGTACCGCCGTAATCGTAGGTTGGTGGCTTTTGATATGGATTCAACCTTGATAGAGGCGGAAGTCATTGACGAGCTCGCTGCCCGGGCTGGCGTGGGTGAACAAGTCAGCGCTATTACTGAGCGAGCGATGCGTGGGGAAATCGACTTCTCTGAGAGTTTTCGTGAGCGTGTGGCGTTGCTTCGGGGACTGGAGGAAAGCGCTTTGCAGCAAATTGCCGGCGAGCTGAAGATTTCTGAGGGCGCGGAACACCTGATTTCTACGCTCCGAGCGCTGGGCTACAAGACGGCGATTCTCTCGGGAGGCTTCACCTATTTTGCCCATTACCTGCAGGAAAAGCTTGGCATCGATTATGTCCACGCCAATGAGTTGGACATCGAAAATGGTAAGGTCACGGGCAGGGTCACTGGGAAAATCGTCGACGGAGAGCGCAAAGCCCGATTGTTGCGTCGATTGGCTGACGACGAGGGCTTAGACTTACAGCAGGTCATTGCAGTGGGAGATGGAGCCAATGACTTGCCGATGTTGAGTACCGCAGGTCTGGGCATCGCTTTTCGCGCCAAACCTTTAGTGAAGCAATCTGCCGAACAGTCAATCTCGACGCTCGGCCTGGATGCAATTCTTTATCTTTTGGGCTTTAGCGATCGTTATCAACAGCACAGCTAGCCTCCGCAGCGGCTATATTTTGTTCCACAGGGAATCAAAGGGTGCATCCAATGGTTCATGGTTTTTCTCTGCCAGTTCCCCATCTACTTGCTTGATATAGCGAAAATCGAACTGGGCGTAACTCGCGGTGGATGAGATTTGTCGGGTCAACTGCACGAGAGACTTTTCGGCGTGACGTAACAGGGAAACTTTCTGTTGTTCCCGAAACCCAGCTCTGGGGGTAATCAGAGTGTGAGGTTGGCCTACCAGTTGGATTTCTGGCAGCAGTAGAACCCGCTGTGGCTCAGAAAGTGCACCCGTTTTCTTGTGAGCCTGGGCGCCGTAGGCCGTTGATCGTGGGCTCAAAAGCTCCAGGCCGACCAGCGTGTGCGAGTCCTGCAGGGCGCTGACCCAGCGTATTACCGCGATAGCCCAGCTGTCGCTGTGTTCCTCCTGCACCGAAACAATATTGCCGGCGCGCATCTCCCTCGGTAAGTCTTCGCACCAGTTGAGGCAGTAGCCGCCGGGGCTGACATTGGCGAGCTCCACCTGATAAACCGGCACCTCCGGGTCTTCTGGCACGTTAGGGCCGAACTCTTCAATCGCCTGCCGGGTATTCTCGTCGAGGTCGATGTTGTGGGTGAGTGCAGCGTCGATCTCACTGACAGCCTGCTCTCGAACATAATCCTCTTCCGGTTTGGCCCGGCTCCATGCGTCTCTGTCAGAGTCGTTTGTTTGTAAAAAGGGGTTGATGGCGACTCGATCCGAGGGCTCGGGGAGGTAGTCGTCGCCGTAGAGCAGTTTGCCGAAATTACGCTCTCCGGCTGCGCGGAAATGCGCGGCCCCGAGGCCAATGCTGACTGCTAGCGGAGCGTTCGCGCGCACTCGGTTGAAGTTGCGCATACTCATGTTGCCCAGGGCATCTATCATATGGCTGAGCATATTGGCAGGCAATGTAAGGCCTGACTTTAGCTTCAAGCCCGATTTTCCCTGATCATCGTCCAATGCTTTTTGCTGCTTGAGGTGGTTGATCAGCTTGCCTGTATCAATGTGGCGGCACTGTCCGTTGCCCGCGTTGCCTAGCGAGCTGTAAATCGGTGGCTGGTCGCTTTGCAGGTCAACCAGGAAGAGGCTATCGGGGCTTCCGGTCGGGCTAATCTGTAGTTGGTCGCTCCACTCGTCGAGCGCGCCCTTGACGGCAGCCAGGTCTGATTGGCGAAGTTGGTTGGGTTTACAGCAGCCCAGCAGCATGGATTGCAGATAGCTCGCGTTGATCGTGGTCACTGCGCCGGCCTGGGTGTTTACCGGCAGGCTTGAAAGGCCTTGATGTTCCGCGAGTGAGTAGAGTTGATGCAGCGTAAGCCAGCCACTCGACGCTACCGGTTGATTCAACTGAAAGGTCAGCAGGATATTGAGGCCAGCAAAGTGCAGCGCTCGCTGCGTGGCTTCACAAACCAGTTTGGCCGGATTGGTATCTCGAACATTGTCACGTTGAGCTAGCGTTTCGACCGCGACGATGGAATAGGCAGTGCAGAACTGGCCCTGCAAGGCATCGGTCAGTTTTGCCAGTTGCCGTGGTTCCTCTGGCATGACCAGGGGCTGATTCAGGAAGTGTCGGTTTAGATTGGTAAGTGTGACGTTTAACTTGCTTGCCAGCGATTCAAGGATGGCAAAGCGCTGCTCTGGAGGCAGGCTGTAGCGATTGAGCTCGCTGACCGCGGAAAGTAATTTCTGGGCGACCACTTTTGGGTCTGCCATAGGTAAATCCCGCACCCACTCCTGCGCCGCGCTGATGTCAGTGTGAAACAGGTCGAAGCTGTGCAAATCCTGTTTGGGTATCTTCAATTTTATCGGAGTTTCAGTTTCCATAGCCTATGGTCCTTCATCTGGTCACATGTTCCCAGGTGGCTTTTTTTAAGATTAGCTCACTTTCCCGCGTAACTGCCAGCGGCAATAATCCAAATCTCCCTAATTCCCGTTCTCTGAGGTATCATTAGCGCCCTTTTTCAGCTCAGCGTAAACGGTAGCAACATGGCGAACTATTCAACCAACGAACTTCGGTCCGGCATCAAGGTTATGCTGGATGGCGAACCTTGTAGCATTTTAGACAATGAGTTTGTAAAGCCCGGTAAAGGCCAGGCTTTTAATCGGGTCAAGCTGCGTAACCTGAACAGCGGCCGCGTTTGGGAGCGAACTTTTAAGTCCGGTGAGTCTCTGGAAGGCGCCGATGTGATGGACCGGACCATGGAGTATCTTTATACCGATGGCGAATTCTGGTATTTCATGGAACCCGATACGTTTGAGCAGTACCAGGCGGACGAAAAAGCCGTGGGCGATACCCATCTGTGGCTCAAGGAGCAGGAGCGCTGTGAAGTCACCCTCTATAACGACAGCCCCTTGTCAGTAGCGCCCCCTAATTTTGTGGAATTGGAAATCACTGAAACAGACCCCGGTCTGAAGGGAGATACCGCCCAGGGAGGCAGTAAGCCCGCCACCCTGAGTACCGGAGCGGTGGTCAAGGTGCCCCTGTTCCTGAGTCAGGGAGAAATAATCCGTGTGGATACTCGTACCGGTGAGTATCAGGGCCGCGCAAGCAAGTCCTGACTTCTGATGAATTGGCAGCCCTCCGCAGGCCTGCCTATGTTGCGGGCCCGGGCGGCCCTGTTAGACTCCGTACGCGAGTTCTTCGCAGCAAGGCATGTGCTTGAAGTAGAGACCCCCCTTCTGTGTTCTGCAGGGGTCACTGACCCCGCAATAGAGCCCCTGATTGTAGAGCGCGGCAGTTCCCTGCACTCCCCTCACTATTTACAGACTTCACCCGAGTACGCAATGAAACGCTTGCTTGCTGCCGGCAGCGGTCCGATTTACCAGCTCACGAAAGCCTTTCGTGATGGCGAGGCTGGCGTCCGTCACAATCCCGAGTTTACTCTGCTGGAATGGTATCGACCTGACCATGATTATCATCAACTTATGCGTGAGGTCGCCGAACTGGTGTGTTCCTGCCTGGGTGAAAAGCCGGTGCAGTACATTACTTACCGGGACTTGTTCCTCGCCGAGCTGGGTCTGGATCCATTGACAGCGAGTCTGGCAGACCTACGTTTAAGAGCCCAACAGGAATTGGATTTGGGGTCTCTTGATGGCGACAAGGACCTGTGGCTTGATTTGCTGATGAGCCACCTGATAGAGCCCCGCCTTGCGGCCCGTGGACTGTGCTTTGTTTACGACTACCCCGCCTCCCAGGCTGCTCTGTCGAACATCGTGGAAAAGGATGGACAGCTGTTGGGGCAGCGTTTTGAGCTTTATGTGGACGGCCTGGAACTGGCCAATGGATATTCTGAGCTTACCGACCCCGCTGAGCAGCGTCGCCGATTCCAGGCAGATAATGCTCGCAGGCGCGATACTGGCCTCGACGAGAAGCCTGTGGATGATCGTCTGTTGGCTGCCCTGGAGGCTGGCATGCCGCAATGCTCGGGGGTGGCTCTGGGTTTTGACCGCCTGTTGATGTTGCTCACCGGTAGTGAGGATATTCGTCAGGTTTTGGCTTTTGACTGGGCGCGAATCTAGCTCACCAGTGCATTGTCATTCAAGTTCAGCACCGCGGGTCCGTAACCCGTCACGAACTCCTTTGGCAATCGCCGGGGCTTACCACTGGAAATTTCAATACAGGCGAAGCGCATACCGGCTCGCAGCAGGCAAGCTCCATCGCTGATCCGGGTTACCTGAAAACGCCGCTGCATGGTGAGCTTGTTGTCCCAACTGACGATCCAGGTACCCGCAACGACTTCATCTCCTGCTCGGGATGCCTGCAGGTAATGGTATTCACTGTGAGTGATTGCCATCGCCCGATCCAGGCTGCGGTAGGTATCGAGATCCAGTCCCAGGGAAACTGAATGGGCCCAGGCCACCTGTTCGCACCACTTCACGTAAACCGTGTTGTTAGTGTGTTCCAGCCCATCAATATCCTCTGGCAAGACGATGGATCGTTGAGTGAAGGGCGCAGGATAATCCCAGCTGAGGGAATCGGGGTTCACGTTGTTTGAGCGCTGTCGATGTCGTTCTGATCGTAAGAGGCCGGCTTCAGGGCAAAATGGAAATAGCCATAGGCGATCGCGATAAGCGGACTCAATAAATTGAAGAACGCATAGGGTGCATAGCTGAATGTTGCTACTCCCAGGGTGGCCGACATGTAAGCGCCGCAGGTATTCCAGGGAATCAACGCGGAAGTCATTGTTGCGGAGTCTTCAAGGGTGCGTGACAGGTTCAGGCGAGACAGATTTTTTTTGGCGTATGCGTCCTTGTACATGCGACCCGGCAGCGCTACGGCAATGAACTGGTCTGCGGCCAGGATGTTTGTTCCGATACAGGTCAGGACTGTTGTGGTGATCAGTGACCCAACACTTTTAACACCGCGCAGTGCTAGATTCAGCAGGTAGCTGAGGATGCCTGTGCGCTCCAGCACGCCGCCGAAGCCCAGGGCGCTGATAATCAGCCATACAGTGTTGAGCATCGAACTCATGCCGCCCTTGCTCAGCAGCGCGTCCAGGAACTCATCACCGCTGTTGGAAACATAACCATCAAACAAAGCTATCCAGATACCTTTTATGAGCACAAAACCATGGGCTAGATCAGTACTATCGCCCGCGAGCTTTTGTACTTGCTCGGGTTGGAACAACACCGCAAAAACAGCACCTGTCAGAGCGCTGATAACAATGGAGGGAAATGCGGGGAATCGCTTGAACACCAGGAACAGCATTAGAGCCAGTGGTAACAACAGGTGCAGACCAATCTCAAACTCAGTGGTTAGCGACTGTTGCAGAGCGTTAATTTGCTCCGGAGTTGCGCCTTCCGAGCTTCCGATCATGGCGAAAATTAACAGGGCTATGCTGAAGCTTGGCACGGTTGTCCACAGCATATGACGAATGTGTTCAAACAAATCGACGCCTGCCGCTGCTGCCGCCAGGTTAGTGGTGTCTGACATGGGCGACAATTTGTCGCCGAAATAGGCGCCGGAAATAATTGCCCCGGCGGTGATGGCGGGAGAGAGCTCAAAGCTGCCAGCGATGCCCATGAGGCCAATCCCGAGGGTGCCAGCCACTGTCCATGAGCTGCCAATACTTACTGCTACGATGGCGCATATTGCAGCACTGGCAGCATAGAAAATGCTGGGGTCCAGAATTTGGACTCCGTAGTAAATCATTGCCGGAACCGTGCCACATAAAATCCAGGTTCCGATCAGCATGCCAACGCTAAGCAGGATGAGAGTAGGTCCAAGGCCCACCCCGATGCCATGAATGATGCCGTCCTGAGCTTCCCGCCAGCCCATGCCGTTACTGCGGGCGACCAGTGCAGCTACACAAGTTGCCAATACGAGCGCGATCTGATTTGCACCGTAAGATGAGTCAGAGCCGAAAAGATAGACAGAGCAAGCCAGCATTAACACCAGGAAGACAATGGGAATCAGCGCCTGCACAGGACTTATATTATTGTTTTCGCTCACTTAAGCGTTATCTCCGTTGGTTTTCGGGTCATCATTAAAACGCGTTCAGAATGCCTTAAATCGAGCTGTCGGTACAGCGTCCGAGACCCACAGGTATCTGACAGCAGAGCAGTGATGTCGTAATATAAGCGGCCGCGTACCTCCCGATTTCTGGACTCTGCATGACCTCGATTTTCCGATTCTCTCAAAATCTGCTGGTGAGCCTGGCCGTATTCAGTTTGATGAGCTGTGCGCTCCCCAACGACGGCCCCGCCCAAAACGCAGCTGTCCTGGAAACGAAGTCTAGCCTTAGTGGTCCTGGTGAGCCCACTGAGATTCGCGTCCGCACGTTACTGGAGTGGTTACAAGAGCCCTGGGGAATGGACTTTTTACCCGATGGTCGTTTGCTGCTGACGGAAAAGCCGGGAACCATGAAGCTGGTGACCCCCGGCAGCTGGTCTACTCAGGAAATTAGCGGGCTCCCCACGGTGGCGAATGAAGGGCAGGGGGGGTTGATGGATGTATTGGTGCATCCGGATTTTGAACGCAATCAATGGGTTTATTTCAGCTACTCGGTGGCGGTGGGCGATGGCTTCAGCACTCGAGTGAGCCGCGGCAGACTGAAGAACGGCGCGCTGGTGGACATA